>SAMEA3663046__coassemble_1271_pt1 | contig 18126 bp, 24 predicted proteins | sample SAMEA3663046__metabat2_high_PE_005 | metagenome-assembled genome bin SAMEA3663046 (sample SAMEA3663046) | pig gut metagenome | biome: pig gut; feature: pig-associated habitat; material: faeces | place: France | collected 2012
CTTTATCTTCTTCAATTAATTTCTTTCTAATATCCAAAGCATCGCTATCATTTAAAGCACCATTAGCAAGTAAAAAGCCTGCCACCCCTTTTGGTCTTAAGTGAAATAACATGTGTAAAATCCAAGCATAGTTTGCATTGCTTTCTGGTGGTGTTGGATAATCTCCCCATTTTACATTGCCATATTCAGAATCATACCAAGGTTTTAAATTAAATGGTGGATTAGCCATTATGTAATCAAAATATAGTCCCTTATGTAAGTCTTTAACAAATGTTGAAATACTAGAATCACCTAGATTATGGCTAATTCCACGAAGAGCAAGATTCATTTTTGCAAGTCTATATGTAGCTGCTTCTTTTTCTTGACCATAAACATTGATTCCATTTAAATTGCCTTGTTTAGATTTAACTAAAGCAGCACTTTGGATAAACATGCCTCCAGAACCACAACAAGGATCATATAATGTGCCGTCATAAGGTTCTACCATTGCAGCTATCAATTGAACGACGTCATGAGGTGTATAGAATTCTCCTTCTTCTTTAGTTGCGTTAACAGCAAATTCCTTTAAGAAGTATTCGTAAACTCTACCAATCAAATCCTTTTCTTCACCAAATTGTTTATGACTAATCTTATTTACTTCATCAACAAGTTTCTTAATGTCGTTAGCACCTAAGTTTCTTGTTGTAAATGTACTTTTTACAAAACATCCTTTCAATTGATTTGATTCATTCTCAATAGCAACCAATGCTGTATCAAGTGCAACATTAAGAGATGGTGCTGGAGTATTAATGATTGTGGACCATCTAGCTTCTTTAGGAAGGTTATATGTACCATCAGTAAATGTTGCGTCATCAAAGAATGCAGCTTGAATATTCTCATCGTCTGGATCAAGTCCCTCTTTTATAATTCTTTCTCTTAATTTGACAAGACCATCTTCATATTTTTCACCAATAAAACGTAAAAATACTAACGTTAGCATCATATCACGTTTTTCAAAAAACGAACCAGAGTTGCTTGCAGAACGAAGTATGTTTCTACAATTAAATAGAATCGTATCTAGATTTATTGCTTTTTCAGTCGCTTTTTTTGCCATTATTCATTTACCTCTTTTATTTTTATATCATTTTCTTTAAATAGCTGTATAAGTTTTACTTTTACAAGCTTTGTAGGAGCGTACTTATCGTTTTCCCATCTGTTAACAGACATAAAAGAAACTCCTAATAATTTAGCAAGTTCCTCTTGAGAAAGATTAAGTTTAGCCCTTAATTTTAAAATGCCATCGGCATAGTCAATTTTAGCCATATTATTTACCTCTCTAAATTAAAATCTTCAATCTTGTTTTTAATGAACTTATCGGCATCGGTTCTACCTAAACTATTTAGATATTTTTTGACTTCTTCTAAATCGTTAGTTTTAAGACTTTCAACAAACTTAATCTTAAGTCTTGGATTGTCTACTTCTTCCAAACAATTTGAATAACTAAATCCATCATAGTTAATAATAACTTCTTTGACTTTCTTATATGGATACTTTTTATATCCAGTTCGTTTCAATACTTCTCTCGTGTAGATTGTTAATTCTTGCATATTATATATCTCCTTTTAAGTAGTGTTTTTATTGTGGTTATCGCTTCCACATAGTTGTTATTGATATAATCTATTCTTAATATAATCGATTGCTTCAGTGATGCTTTTTACTGGATAGCTACCACCATAACATTCTCCATCAGTGTAGTTATCACTATAATAGAGCATGTATTTACAACCATCTACTAAGTCATCTTCTGCTTCAATTGTTACTACTCTTTCATGATATTTTCTTGGTAATCTTTTAAATAATTTTTCTACTGGTGTCATTGTTGTTGCTCCTTTTAATATAAATCGATGTAAACATCTTCAATAACTACTTTTTTAACGTTTTTAACATCGACCCACGCTTCTTTTAAAGTTCTAAATAAGTTCTTCTTAGCGATTTGTCCTTTTGTTTGTAAATCGTAGAAAGTAACATTAGTCACCTTTCTATTTCCGATACTGATTTCTTCGCCATCGTTCATAATCACATAATCAATTCTTTTCATTTCCTTTACTCTCCTTTTTAGTAGCACCAACTATCTAACTCATCGGTGTCTAAGTTGTCATTTAACTCTTCGATTAAGTTAACTAACTCTTCTAAGCTTTCTAATCTTTCTTCTTGCGCATCGGTTAGCTCATCTTTACCTTCATAAGGCTCGATGCTGTCGATAGTGTCTTCCACCTCCATTTGTAAGTCTTCTAGCTCGTTTTTGATGTCTTCGACCTTGTTTATAAGGCTTTGAAGCACTTTTTTGATTTGTGTTTTAGTCATTTTTCTGACCCTCCGTTTCTTGTAACCACGTTTGATTACACTATTATTATAATAGATGCGTTATAGCATTACAATAGTTTTTTAATAGTTTTACAAAAAATATAGCCTTAGTAGATAGTTTAGATAGTTTAAGCCTTTTTTTATAAAATCGCATAAGAAAAAAATTATAAAAGGTTTATGAAAAAGCGCCAAAACCGTCTAAACTATCACTTAATTAAAAAAAGCATACCCGTTTTATTGAGTATGCTGATTGTTTATTTATTTGATATTTTCCACATTACTTTATCTATTATTAATTGTGGTATATCGTTTATTAAATCATCGCTTATATCGTGGTTTAAATCGGTTTTAAGCGGTTTATTTTCTTTTCGAGTATTATTTATCATCTCGCTCGAGAAAACGCTTATAAGGGGCAAAAATACGTTTTTATTTTGTTTGACCCAAAACACCATAGATTATAATGTAACGTGAAAAAAAGAGGCATCCATTTTAAGAATACCCCTTTAAGATTTTAGATTTAATTTTTTTGATATTATCTATATCGATAATATCATACTCGATACCCTTTAAATCTTTTGGCAATTCATCGATTTTTTAAGCTGTTGGAATAATATAAGGTTGCCAATAATTAAAAGTTAATTTTAGTATAACTTGAATAAATAAAATCACCCATAGAATTATAAATAATTTCATTCTTAATCATACGAATTGCCGTTATTGACTATTAGTTAAATAGTTCTTTTTTCTTATCTTCTAATTTTTTGATATTAGAATTGATTGTAACGATTTCGCTATTTAATTGATTTAATCGTGCGACATCATAACTTAATCCACAATCTTTGCAAACTTCGATATCTTCTAATTCAGATTTTAACTCAGTAAGTTTATTTGTGAATTTAGCAATTTGCTCATCATATTTTTTCTCGATGGAAGCATTAGTTTTTTTAGCTTGTTTAAACTTGCTAGTTGCCATGTTTTGAACTACCCCCATCGCTGTCGATGTTATTGGCATAGTTAGACAACCAACGATTGTTGTTGCACATCCACCAATAACAGCGATTAAAGGGAAGCCGTTAACATTTAAAACGATGTTCCACTCTTCAATCAAATAGCTACATAATGTAGAAATAACGCTTAATAATCCAACACCGATTGTTGAAATAGCGCCTTTATTTTCTTTAATCCATTTCATAATTTTATTTGATTTCCTTTCATTGATAATTTTTTTAGTTTGGACAAAGAGATTATATAACTCTTCGCCTTGAGCTAACGGGTCAATAGCGTTCTGAATAGCCCTTAAAGGCTTTTGATTGATTATGCTTTTGTCAATTACTGATTTTTTCTTTGACTTACCATAATTGATTTTAACAACGGTCAACAAAGCGAATATCACGAGAAACATTGATAAAAAACTCGTTGTGCTATCCATAGAAACTTTATTAAAATCCATTAGCCACCCGATAAGGTAAGATATTATCGCACTTGCCCAAACGTTCCAATAATTTTTAAATAAATCAATTATTTTTTTCACATTAGCCCCCCGTGCTTTACCCATATTCCAACATCATATTTATTCCCACCTTTATAAAAAACTTTTAATTCAGTTTATAAATTGTAAACGTTGGTCCGCTAATTGCCCCACTAACATAATCAGCAAAAAATACTTGTTCAGTATTAACGCGAAGACTTTGTCCACCATCATATTCAGCAATCGTAACCATAAATATACCTAAATACTTTTTAGAAGCTGAACTGCCGACATTTAGTGGGTCTTCTCCAGTGACCGTAACAAGTCCATTATTAGCAACAACTAAATAAGAACCACTATCGAAAGAGAAATTAGTTTTGGTGCCTAATTTAGTGAAAATACCCGGGGTGATAGATAAATCCCCACTACCCACGATAGAGTTGCCGTTGATGGTTTTGAAATCGTTAGTAAGTGCGATTGTTCCGTTTTTTTGTGGAAAAGTGTAAACATAAGAATTGTTTTCGCCACTATATGCAAAAGTAAATATAGCATTAGCAACATAATTTTCCACTCCACTTTTACCATAAAAATGTAAATCTCTTCCAAAAGCTTTTATAGCCAAGTTAGCACCATCATCGGTTTGAAATATTCCCGTATCATCTCGTTTTAAAGCAACACCATTGTTAAATCGTTTTAAACCATTGATTTCTTGTCTAGTAGTAGTGTCAACATAACTCCCTAGCTCTTTCTCATGCACGACTTTCCCTTCGTATGATTGGTATGGTAAAGCGACGGAGCCTTCGTTGAGCATTACCTTACAAACATCGCTACTAGTTGTTCCCCAAGAGTATAATCTTATATCGTGATTTATCATTTCACTTGTAACATTTAATGTATAAGAATTATTTGGTAAAATACCATCTAATAATGTTGTTGCTGTATCTAAATCTCTTATATACCAATGGAATTCACCATAACTAGTGTTTCGTGTAGATGATATTCTCAAAGAGTATATTCCAGCTTTTAATTTTTTATATAAATTATCATACTCACCACCAAAAGTAATATCACCTTTATCCCACAAGTTAGAACTTCTCTCCGCTTCGCCCTTGTTGTGTTCTAAGATAAAACTTTGATTGTATTGTGCGTAGTGGTTTTTCTCTACTTTTTCAGTTGTTGCAGTTGCGAGTTTGTATTGAACGATAAGTGTGTGTTGTAATAAATATTGTTTAAAAGTGTTAATATCACTGGATGTATCTTTAATAACTAGTCTATCATCTATAACTGTTACGCTATGATTATTTGAGCCACTACTATATACATTATCTTTTATATAATTTGTTGTATCATTTAAAATATAATTAACCATTTGGCTTTGTTGCCCAATATCAGTAATTATACTTAATAATATATTCGTTTCAAATAATTGACTATTCCAACTAACTCGAATAAAACTATCTAATAAATCATTACTATCTAAATACCCCGTTTGTCTAGTTATCGTGTAAGTTCCATCGGAATTTTCCACCATTGTATCGTAGTAGCCTAAGTTGTATAGCGACTTATTTAAACCCGTATCGGTCTCGCTCTTCGTATATACATCACTTTTGTTTGCTTTAACATTTAATAGTTCATCGGTTTTTGTTTTACTATAAACGTCATTTGCATTTGCTTTACCATTTAATAGTCCGTCAGTTTCGCTCTTCGTATACACATCACTAGCGTTCGCCTTATTATTCAATGCTTGTTGTGTCGCATTGCTTACCGGTTTATTCGCGTCCGAAGTGTTATCAACGTTGCCCAAATCGATGTCGGCTTTACTTCCACTAAACGCCACAGCTTTTAAATCGTTAAAATATTTTGCAATCTTGCCGAGCGACACGCTTAATTTCTCGCCACTTGCAACGTTCGAACGGGCGGAAGCCATATTGAAAGTTATAACATTGTCTTTAGCATCTCCACCATTACTGACTAATCTCGCACTTATATCACTCGCGATACTATCAAATAATTCTTTATCGATTTTAGTTCCTACAACCGATATCGTGCCGGTTATAGGTTCTAAATCGAAAGTTCCTAAGACTTCACCGGTATTAACATTTTTTAATTGATATCTATGAGGGTATTGAACAACCCTATCTACAACAGCATTCATAAAATTACCTCCTGTCCGCTATAAAACGTTCCTGAATATTTAAAATCACTCTCAACACTTACTTTAAAATCGTTTAAATCGGATAAAATCTTTTCCACGCTATTAGCACTTTCAAAGTTATAACCACTAGCGATAGGCGTGTAAGGTGTATCGTTCGCGATGTAAAAACTTCTTCTTAACGTTGCAATGTTATTAAGTATTAAGTTTATGTTTTGTATCGTGATTACTTGACCCAACGAATAAGTTTCAGTTTTTAACCCTAAGCCTAAATAATCGCTTAATAATTTAATCCAGTCATTTATTCTAGTTAAATCATTAACGTTATAATAAGATTTCTTAGTCTTATTTAATACATCTTGTTGAGTTCTATCGAATATTAACTTATCCATTATTATCTACACTCACTATATCTAAACTATTTTCATCTTCGTTTAAATTATACATTAAACCTACAACTATTACATTATAATTTTTAATTTTGGTGGCATCTAATAACTTGAAATCTTTATCGCTATATAAAGTTGCTCCATATGTATATAAGTTAGTTGAATTAGTAAACTGAAAATCCAACACGCTATTAGCATTGTCGGTTTCGGTTATAAGTGTGTTTTTAATTTCTTTATAATTCTGCTCGACAAAGCCTTTACTTATAATCGATGTATTTTCAGTATAATTTTTGCCTAAAATCGTTATCCAACTCGTATCACCTTTATTACCTTTTATAACGAATTTAGCCCTATCGCTGTATAATTCTTGGCTTATTATTTGCATCGAGCTATCTGTCTTATAAACAACCTTTAACGGCAACGATGGATAGCTTGAATATTCAACTTCTATTTCTTGATTTTCACCGGTTAAAACGATATCTTGAATTTCCGCTAAACCGACCTCGTTACTTCCTAAAACGTAGTTATATTTAGTTAATTTAACACCTAAACATTTCTCATCGTTTTCAATGTTAAACGTATCTTCTAGTATTTCATCATCGCTTATATCACCGATAACGTTTTTATTATATGAAACGATTTTGATAATGCCTTCTTCAACTATCATGATACTATTACTAGCTTCACATATCATTCTTAAAGCTTCACGATGCGGAACGAACCCGATATAACCTTTACTAATAATATTTTTTAAACTATCATCAACTTGCACTTGTAAGTTTCCATCGTTAGCAACATCGATAGCCCAATCGTATAACGTGCGACCTTCAGAATATACTTTGCCTTTTCCATAAAACGTGTCATTAGCATAATAAAGTTTATCATAGCCCTCTAAAGTGATTTTGTAGCCTTCATCATCAACTTTCGTGCTATCGACTATATACTCATTAAATAGTTTATTATCAAAATATACAGACAATTTAGCGCCACTTTGCAATCCGACCGGTAAATCTCTTAAGTTATTGATATCAAACCTACCTTCATTAAAAAATGATACACTTACTTCGCTTGAATTCGAATTATCATTATTTATCGATGTAGTTTTACTCGCCGATATCTCCATAATATAATTTTCATCATAATCATCGTTGATACCAAACACGATATTACTAATCCTAGCGCGTTGATATGCGTTGCTTATTTTATAAATACCTATCTTAACTTTATTCCAACCTAAGATAGCTTTTTTATTTATATATCTTAACTCGCTATAATTAGTTATTGATATCGTATCTAATAAAGTTCCACCATTATAATATTCGATTGTGAAGTCATTTATTATCGTTCTAAAGTATATTTGAACGCCATAACTATCGTGTTCGTTCTCAAATTGATACTCGACATACTCATTCAAATAACCTTGACCATCGCTTAGGTTTAAACTTTCATAGCCTAAATCGTATTTATCGCCACCCGGAAACTTGAAAGTTCCATCTAGTAAAAAATAATCGCTTTCCAGATATGTTAACTTGTCTTTATCATAATTACTATTTAATGTTTGCGACACATCACAATAAATAGTTTTTGAACTAACTGAATAATTTTTGTTATCTTCGCCGATGGTTTGGTCTAAAATACCATAACTTATTTTAACCTTTTCAATCATTTTATCAAATCGACTCCATCGATAATTATTTTCCAGTTAGTCCATATCCACTTATTATTGATATATGCGTATCGTTTCTGACCTTCATCGATAGTTAAATTAACATTACCGCTAAATGACCCGCTCGGCATCGTTATTGTTGCACTTATAAAGCCATTTGTTTGTTGTGAGTTTAATAAGCCATATAAATTGCTTATTTGCTGGTCATCTAAATAACCATAAACAAGCTCACAATTAAACCGCTTACCTTTGTAAATTCTTCTTATCTTACCACTTAGCATCTTTCTTTCAATATACTCATCGATATAATTAAAAGTCGGATTTGGTGCTAAAGTGTTTAGTTCAAAATCAATACCACCTAAGTTAATCATAATATCCACCTACCTTATTTAATGATTTTAAGCCTTTTTGCTTCATAGCACTATTAACTATATTATACACATAATCTTTAATTTCTTTATCGCCTATTCTAACGTTAACTATAATATCGCTATCTTTCTTAACGTTATTATAAGTCGAACCACCACGCATACCATTTACTAAAGCGCTTATTCCATCGATACCGCCTAACGCGCTATATTTCTCGTTCTCTTTTCTAGTTAAAACTCTTTCACCATAGTCGAGATACGCCGGATACATATCGCTTGGTATGAAATCTTTACCACGTTGTAATCGTGGAATTAAAGGTATATCGATACCGATATGATAGCCACCTAACCAATCCGGTAAGTCAAAGCTTATTTTATTTAAACCTCTAATCATCGCATTTATACCATCGATGAACCAGTTTACCATATCTTTAAAACCTTGCTTGATATCTCTCCATAATTTATTAAAATCTAAGTTAAGGATATCATTTATTAAATCGAAAAGTCTTCCTAATTGAGTCAGACCATATTCAAAATTATTTTTTATTAAGTCGAAAACAACTTCTAACGCCGGTTGTAATTTTTCCCATATTACCTTAAGACTTTCACCGATATTTTCAATTTTTTCAAATATACCTTTTTCTTGTAGGTATTCTTTGAACTTATAAAAATTATCGACCAAGCCTTCGACTAACGGATATAAACCGGTTCCGATTTCTCTTCCTAACGCCTTAAATTGCTCTTGTATCAAAAACAAAGCATCGTTAAGTTCTGCACTTTTTGATACAGCGGTGTCATCCATTATTAACCCTAATTCTTCGAATTGCTTAAATAATTCTTCTATACTTCCTTGCTCTTGATTAAGTAAAGGTAATAACTCTTGACCAGCTCGACCAAATAATTCTTGTGCTAGTTTTGTTTTTTCCGTTCCTTCTTCCATCGATTGCAAGGCTTCAACTACTTTATAAAAAATCTCTTCAACGGATAGACCGGCAAAATCTTGATAGCTTAGTCCTAATTGCTCAAGTATCAAAATCGCATCGGCTTGACCTTGACTAGCGTTTGCTAATATCGTGTTAAACGTGCGCATTCCGGTTGTTAATGATGAAATATCCGCACCCGCCATCTGCAATGCCAACGACCACTTTTGATACATCTCGTTAGACATATTAAGCTTTTGACTTTGCTTGTCGATGCTATCGCCATAGTTGATTGTTTCGTTTGTTAGTTTAGCAACAGCAGTAATTACCGCGACAACCGCTGTTGCAACTGCTAGATAAGACTTGGAACTTGCTTTATTATTTTTAATGGTTGAATTTTTTAAATCGTTGCCTTCTTTTTTTGCATCTTTAATACCCTTGTCATAGTCAGACTTATTTAGGCTTAACGTTGCAAATAAATTAAGTAAATTCATCTTTTAATCCTCCATTTTTATATTATGCTTTCTTAAAGTATCATCAATAATCTCTTTAGCCGTTCTAGTATCTATTTTTTCAGGATGATAGATATTTCTTCTTATATCGCTAAATGGTATAGGATTTTCACAATAAGAATTACTTGCCATTATCATATTTAAACGCGACATATAATTCTCATATGCGATTTTTTCGATGTCTTTATTTATGCAAAACATAATATAATTTAATATCAATTCGGGCTTATCGATAATATCATAGTTAATTCCATTCAAATAATATAAAATGCGACCACATATTTCTTTCTCATTATGGTCGCATAGTTGCCCAATCATTAAATGGTATTCGTAAAAGTTCTTATATTAATATCTATGAAAATATCCATTAGTTGCTTGGTAAAAGTTTCAAAGTCTTCGTTCTCGATTTCTTCGATAGTTTTATCGTTATAGATTGCGACCAACTCCCATATTTCATCCATCTCCGCTATAATCGGTAAAATGCCGAAAAACATTTCAACATCGCTTTTACCTTTTAAATCGGCTATGGTTTGTCTTAATTTTTCATCTTCTTTTACTTTAACAGCTATCTTAGATAGACACGGACTTAATCTAGCTAGTTTTCTAGCAATATCTCTTGCACCCATATTTATCTAATAATCTCGAATGGTGGCTCGTTTAATTTATCTAAACTATAATGACCGATTAACGATAAAGCGAAAGTTCCTTCACCTTTATTACTAATTGTTATATTTAACCCACCATTATTTAAAGCGTTCTTAATTTTAATAGCGATATTAGTTCCATCGGCTAAATCACCTACCCAATAAATATCCTTATATTCGGCATCAGCGATTTCGTGCTTACACTTGATAGAATTATCAGTGTCTAAATACGCACCTGGTAAAGCCATCTTTAATGTATCAGTTGTGAATTCGATTAAAGTAGTATTTAAAGTTACTACATAGTCATCGATAACTTCCATGCCCTTGACATTTTGTGGCAATCCATCGGCTTCAATTTGTCTTAATGTAGGAACGGCAGTAAAACTACCACCACCCCTAGTTGCACTGATGATGTTTTCTTTATTGATTGTTCCACCTTTTGTATATGTAGTTGTGATAATTCCCGCACCTAATTGTAGATTTTGTTTAGTTGTGGTTGTTACTCCTGTTAACATATTTTATTTCCTTTCTAATTATTATAATTTGTGATAAGTAAGTTAATTAAAACAGCTCGTATCGTTGTAGTGTCATCTAGCCTGTTTTGACAGAACGGACTACCTTTATATATAACGATAGTTCCTAAATCGTTATCCTTAACCAATACCCCACTTTCTCCTATTAACTTACTTAATTTATCCGCGTATGAATATGCTTCTTGATAACTCGCATCTGACCTTGTCCATATAGTTAATTGTTGTGCGGTTTGACTTGCAAACTCGTTTTCCACATAACTTAAACTAATATACGGCAACGATGCGTTCGAATTAACCGGCTCTTGATAGGTATTTAAAACGTTTTCTTTCAACCATTTAATTAACAATTTAGCGCCGTTTGTCATTCGATTATTACCCCACTTGGTATATCATAGCTCTTTGCTTGTGCTTGGTAAATCTTGCTCATTTCTTCGCTTGTTTCTTCGCCTTGCATCAAGTCCGAATTTAATATAGCTGTGATGTTACCTTTTTTAACGATGGTATCTTTTTTAATATCTAAAGGCGTTTCGGTCATAAACGTATAAATATATTGAATTCCTAATTGACTAGCGATGGTTCGTTCAGCCACGCTCGATTGAGTCAATATTCCTTTAATCGTAGCAACTTTTTTATAATGTGTAACAAAGCCACCTAAATCATCGGCAGTTTCTTCTTTTTCGATTATATCAATATCATAAAAATAATCACTAACCATTTTTCAGTATCTCCTCAATATCGTTTCTAGTCTCATTTAACGAGTTATTTATCCCATTTAATAAAAAGTGTCTCGCCGGTTGTTTGCTCGTTCCTAATTCAACATAACTAGCGTATTCAACGTTAGTCCCTACAATCGTGCTATATTTATCAGATTTAAAGTTAACGCCATCTTCGGTTGGATTGCTAAGATGCTCACTCGTTGCAAAACTTATACTTGCTCTTAATCTACCGGTATCAACTATATCTTTACCGGTAAAATCCGGTTTGCTCATATACTCCACAACATACTTAACCGCATTTTCACCTGCTTTAAATAACGCTCGTTGGATTTGCAATTCACTTGCTTTTAAAATAAAATCGCTATTATCGACAATATCAATTTTTATTTCATATCCATCGTTTTTATCCATTCGAATTTTCCTCTATACGGCTTCATGAACTTCGATAACTCGCCTTTAAAAACGATACTATAATCTTCGTTATTATAACTTATCGAATAGTTAGGAATTGACTCGCTCGATATTCCTTTTTTAATGCGCTTTTCATATTCGTTAATTTTATCAAGTAATTTAATAAAATCGTTAGGAACTCTTAAGCCACATACATAACCATTAAACTCTTCATCTACTCCGTTATCTAACTCGATTTTTTTACCATCAATTTTAACTATTTTATAAATACCATCATTAAATAAAGAGTTAATAATACGAATATATTGATTAACTTTATAAGTGCCATTTAATTCGATTACTTTATTTTGAATAACAAAATCGCCATTCTCATAATCGCTAATAAAGTAATTGTTGCATTTATTCATCAAATCATACAATTCCATATCATTAACTCCTTTCTATTTTTTTGATTAACCAGCGATAACGGCTTTAAAAGCTTTTGTGTTATCGGTTAAAGCGACAACGTAGTATTTTCTACCATAGACATCGTTTTGTCTTAAGTTCGGGTCACGCTTTTGTTCGACTTCGACTCCTTTTTTGTTGAACCAAGTAACAGCTTCTTTTGTTCCGCCAACGATAGTTCCTTGTGTAGCATCTTTCTTTGTGTAGATGTTAACACCAGCGATAGTTCCGACATATCCTTCTCTAGCATAAGCTTCAACATATTGTAAGGTTTCTTTTGCGTTCTTTCTTAATGTTGCAACATCTTTTGGATTTAAGAAAGCGAAAATCTCCATGTTCTTAATTTCATCATCGGTTTTAGATGTTGTTGGAATTAAGGATGCTAAGTCCACAAATAAATCAAAGTCAATTCTTGTGGCACCTGCTAATACGTTAGTAGTTTTTACGAATTCGGCATAAATATCAGTGTTACCGGTGTTGAATAAATCGACTGCGATATGAGAAGTTCCAGCATCGACAATTTGGCTATCTTTCATAGCTTCTTCATCGTGATATTGGAACCAACCTTGAGCGCATCCGATAACATATTCTTTCGATGCAAAGGTTACTTTTGAAGCGGTATCGTTTCCTTCTCCTTGTGCAACTTTTTTAACACTATTTGATGCGCTATAAACGTGAACTACTTTTTTCATTCCTTCGGTTAACTCTAAAGTGTTATCGATTGTGCAGAACCTTTGCAAATCTAAGTGAGAGTTATATTGGTCTTCAATTTTATCTTCTAATACAAAGTTTTCATATGGTGTATTTGCCATTTTAATTTTCCTCCTTTTTTATAAATCATTCTTTTAATGAGTTGTATAGCTCGATATTTTCACTTGCTAATTTCGAACGCTCCGATAAACTCATCTTTTTAAATGCTTCTTTTGTAATTGTTGGCGAGTCATTATTTGTCGGATTTCTTGGACTTACGCCACCATTTTCTTCTTGTGTAAAAAAATCAGCATAGTTTTCTTTTACACCTTTGATTAAATCATCAGCATTTTTAACTTTACCATTTTCATCAAGCTCGATGCTATCGATGTCGAACTCTTTAGCTAATAATTTAACCGCTTTTTGATTTGCGTTATTTTCTTTTAACAAAGCAATAACCGCATCAGTTTTTTTGACATTCAATTCTTTCTTTAAGGTATCTTCTTTAAACTTAACTAATTCATCATAATCTTTAAGCTTGTTAAGTCTAGCTTCTAATTCATCATATTTGCTTTTTTCAACATACTTAGTTAAATCAACCGCCTTTTCTTTTGCTTCGGTTAATTCCGCGTTGTGCATGTCTAAAATTGCATCCACAATTTCTTTAGAATTCTCTACCCCTTTCAATAAGTTTGAAACATCAATTCTTCTCAATTTTACGACCTCCTCTTTAACGTGCTGTCAACACTTATTTTTTATACGTTGATTTTTAACGAGACCAACTTCTCAATTAAATTATAAATATTCTTAGCAATTTTTACAATATTATTTTTTCGGTTTGCTTATGGTTATCATCGTGCATCTACAATTTATAACGTTTTCCGCGCTACCATTCTCATCACCCGGATACATTAACTCTTCACCACCAACGATAAACGGCTCATTTAAAGGAACTTCCTGCCCATCAGCTTCAACATGCCATTGTCTTGTCCGTTCATCATCAGTTGCAACCCATCGTTTATATACCTCAAAGCCTAACTTCTCCGCTTGCTCGCCAACCTTGAAACGTGCCAACCCTTCAACGCGCGTGGTCTCGGTTCGTGCTATCCTTAAACTACTAGCCAAATTACTCTCATACACCGAACGTATCCGCCTAGCGATATTATCGATGCTCTCACCTTGCAAAATGCCATTCGTTAGTTGTGTTGTTAACTTGCTTCGTATAGCCGATGCATCTTTCAAGTTATCAATCGATAATTTTTTAAATGGAGTTATCTCACCATTTAAAATTCCGTTAATTGTATTTTTGTCAAGCAACGGAACCACACCATCGCCTAACCCGTTATAGTTTATTTGATATACGTTAACCATTTCTTTATTTAGCATCTTTACAGCATCAACGTTCGCTTTTCTTATCGCTTCCATAAGTTGTTGCTCTAGTTTTTCCAATCGTTGATATTTCAAGGCTTCAATGTATCGCTCTTGCACGGTCGCATTTCTACCGAGATTAGTCATCTTGGCTAATTGCTCTTTTAATTTAGCTTTTATCTCGTTGTAGTTGTCGCTATAAAGTTTCTTCAGTTTCTGTTCCAGCTGAGCTAATATCTTGTCCGTTTGGTTGTGATACTTGTCCATCATCTACCTCTTCTACATCTTCTATCGTGTATTTATCTTTTTGTTCGCGTTCCATTTCCTTAATTTCTTCATCCACATTATCGATGATATTAGCGCGTTTTAATAAATTCAAATACGAACGTTGACTAATGCTATCTTTAACCATAACTGCGTTTGAGACAATTTCGGTATCATTGTCGACTAGCAACTTAAGGAAATCGATTTCATACTCGTTGTTTAAATTGTTATATTCGTTGTATAGCTTTAAGATTGATTTACACGCACGATAAACAAACCATTCAAAGTCGCTAACGCGTTGTCTTAATTTCATAGTTGAAGCTTTTATAGCGGTTGTTGTTAGGCTCGAGCCTGTTAATTGTGCGGTGTCAATTATTCCACTTTCATCGACTAACTCGGTTTTTAATTCTTCGGTAAACGTTCTTCGTGCTTCAACCGGGATATCTATTTGCTTAGTTTCAACATCGAGCGAGTTAGTATTGTCGCCTTCTAAAATAACCTTTTTAGTCATATTGATACTAGCGACAAAATCTTCTAACTCATCAGTGGTTAATCCGGCTCCGTTTTTTACAATCCAATACATCTCAGTAAAATCTTCGATGTTGTTAGCGAACCCACTATTTAAAATATCTATCATATCGATTTTACTTTTTATTGTGGTTGTTAAATCGTTTGACTTATCTTCATTATTTTTTAACTCTACAATAGGTATAACCGATAGTGGTATGTCTTCTTTTTGAGTCTCAAAGATATCACGCTTAATCTTAAATCGATACGCTTGTTTTGGTGTTGAGATATCATAGTTAGATAGGTCTTCAGATTTAAAAATGGTCATACCATCTTCTTCGTATACTTCAACATATCTAATAACTTTATTGATGTTTAAAAATGATTTTACATCCCAGAACCTAATAAACGCTTTAATTATGTCTTTATTTTCATCATCATAAAACGGAATGCAATTCTCAGTTTCAAATACGTTAAGTGAATTGTTGAACCCACAATAAATAAACGCATTTCCTCCGTTACTCGCTTTTACCGATGCATCTTTTAACGAATAGCCTAACTCCTTAGTAAACTCTCCATCATCTAACCCTTTAATTACAGGCGCTTCATTTAATAACGTATTAACCTTTTGACTAACGATGTCATGATACTTATTGTATGATATTTTGTTGTTTGCAACAAAGGTGTTTTCTATCATCCTTTTTTGCTTATCACTCCACATCATACGTTTTAATTTACTAACTAATACATTCTCGCCATCGTAGTATTTATTTGCATCGACTATTTTCTTTCTCGCTGTGCTACCAAGCCAAGTGTCAATAATTTTCTTAAGATTATTAATATTAAAATCCATTTGAAAACTTGCCATTTTTTATCTCCTTTCTAAAATCTTATACTGGCTTTCTTAACATATTCATCCTCATAACAAGCTGTCAGACAATCGGGTATATCATCGTGCTTGTTTTCACCTATTCTTAAATAACTTCTTAACCCTTGATACAATCTAGGAAAACGCGTTCTCCAATCAATCGGTAAGATAAACATATTTAAAATATTATTCGCATAAGTTATAATTCGTGTTCGTTTGTTTTTCGTTGTCGGTTTCCATATGTAAGTCGAATAAGTGTTGCCAAGTTGTCTAGTTAGGTTCTCAACGTTTCGTGCAAAACCCTTACCACCATTGTTTGACTCAGTTGTGATTTTTTTAACGTTCAAAACCTTATCCATCTTAGCACATTCTTTTTCTGTTATTTCCATTTTATCAAAGCTTGAATAAAAATCGATTAAATAGCAATACTCACCTATTCGAGCATACACGATTTTGACTAATTCATCTTCGCCTTCATCAGCTGTATCTACCCTTGACTTTAAATCTAACTCGTTCGGCAACTCGCTATATTGATAAGTTTTAAACCTTGTTACATCGTATAAAGCGTTCACCTCATCGATAACTCTATTGTTGTAGTTCGTTTCAAATATAGCCGGTGATAACGTGTTGCGCTTATTCTCGTATTGCTCTTCATTTAAAATCCGTTCATCTAGCATCGTTCCATCTTCGTTTTTCGCACTAAATAATAATTGCTTGACTTTAACTCCGATGCTTTCAAAGTGGTTCTTCGCTCGATGCGGTAAGTCTTCCACGCTCCATTGTGTCATAAAAATTAAAATCTTTCGTTTGCCCTCAAGTCGCGAATACATCGTGTTAGTAAACCAGTTCCAATGGTCTTCTAAAACTCGCGGATTGTTAGCTTCTTCAGCGTTTTTAATTAAGTCATCTACGATGATGAAATCCGCGCCGAAGCCCGTAGCTGTTCCGCTCGGTGATGTAGCTAGATAATTGTTCGTTTCGTTTCCTTCAAGCGACCACAAATTCATAGCACCATCGCCATATTTAATTTTAGTGTCTGGAAATATCTCACTATACTTTCCGTTAATCTCGTTTATAACGTTTCGAACGTTTTTTGAAAACATAGTTGATAATGTTTCATTGTAAGAACCAGTCATAACGCGATAATGGTTGTTCCGACCTAAAAGCCACTCGACATATAGACACAACGTTCTAGACTTTCCGAAACGTGGCGGAGCGTTAACGATAAAAACTTGATTGTCATCGTTTTCAAACTTTTCTAACTCGTTACATATTGTGATTAAATAATATCTATCATCAAGGTAAAAATCACTTGCCATGTAATTACAATAATTCCAAAAGTGCCTACGCGATAATTCTTGGTTAGCTTTATTAACCACGAACGAATAATCATTACTTCTTATTTGCAAGTTTTCTTAACTCCTCATCTGTTAAATTAGCGTATGAGTTAACGTTAGCATTTGCATTGACATTGATATCTTGCTTTTCAGTCCATCCAAAATTGTTTTTTAAACTGAAAATTCCGAACGTTACATTATACTTACCGGCGGATAAATTTTCCTCGTTGTTTAATAAGATTTTTTCTTTCGCTTTTTTTATTGTGTTGTAGAACTCATCTTTGTTTTGATTGTAAAAAATAACTTCTCTATCAACATCTAAAAAAACAGCAAGACCGGTAATAGTATAAGGTTTATTGTTTTCATCACAATAAGTAAAATACTCATCGATTTTTTCTTGAAGTTGTTTAGCGGTTTTAAACTTCAAAGGTCTACCCATTTTAGCCATAGAAACTCCTCCTTTTTAACAATTTTAACACAATAAAAATAAAATGTAAAACATAGGCGTTAAGTGATAGTTTAGATA
>SAMEA3663046__coassemble_1281_pt1 | contig 17818 bp, 30 predicted proteins | sample SAMEA3663046__metabat2_high_PE_005 | metagenome-assembled genome bin SAMEA3663046 (sample SAMEA3663046) | pig gut metagenome | biome: pig gut; feature: pig-associated habitat; material: faeces | place: France | collected 2012
TTTTTTATAAAACGCGTATGAGAAAAAAATATAAAAAGGTTTATGAAAATACGGTTAAACCGTCTAAACCGTCTACAAGCGAAAAAAGTTATATATATTATATATATAATATATATAAAAAATTATGCGGTGTAATCGTGCCAAAGGAAGATAAATTCGGTCTTAGATAGCAAAACGATAGATAAGCGTGTTTTTTCGTGAGCCAAATAGTATAATTCAATAGGCAAAACGTGTAATTTTTTAGTCAAATCGCGCCAAAACTGAGCTGAAACCTTACCTTTTTTATGAACCATGTAAGGAGTTTTACGATTAACGCGAGTGATAAGGATGTTACCATCAACGATTTTAAAAGTGAAAAAAAAGTCAGTTCCAAAATCTTTTTTAAAGTATTTATTAAAAACTCTAGTTTTCATGTTAATAAAATAATCCATAAAAATGTTACTCCTTTTAATAATTGATTTCCTTTGGTCTTGTTATATAAGTTTGTTTCTTTAAATTATATTCTTTGTGCTGTTTTATTGTTGCCGATAACTTCTTAACATTTTTTAAATCTTTCGTAGTTGAGCATATGAATGTATATCCATCTTTACTAATAATTTCGTAGACTAAACTATCAGCACCATAATAATATTGGCTATATTTTGTGTATAAAACTTTAATGGAATTTACTTCGATTTCGATTTTATCTCCAACGTTTCCAAAATATTCGTTTTTATTGATGTTTAATTTTGCAAGTTCTTTTAAAGCTACATTAATCCCACTTGCAATTAATTTATAATCTCTAAATTCTATATTTTCACAATTCCATAAAGTTTTTAGGTTGCTCATATATTCTGAATTCGAATTATTTGAATTAATCCATTTAGTTATCTTGTCTAATTCTTCTTTATAAAGGTCTTTAGAATTAATTGTGTTATTTCTATATTCTTCTAAGATAAAATCTATTATTTTTTCTTTATTATATCCGTTAGTTGAAATAACCTTATAGGCATATTGCTTGAAAACACGATTAAGAATCCCACTGCGATTAAAACGATTATTTAAACATTCGACATCTTGTAATTCTTCTAACGCTTCAGCATCTTTAATGAATGAAGCAATAGCTCCAGCTTCTTCTAAATCCATTCCCGTATAATCGGTTAAGCATTGTCTACCGACTTGCTTATATTCGTTATTATCGATGTTGAATAAAACAAAGGTATCTTTTCTAGTTCTTATCTTGTTGCAATGTTCACAAACAAGTTCACAAGTTCTATATTTAATTGGTAATTCCCTATCAGATATATTTCTAATAACATTACCATTATTTTTATGCTCTAAGACAGCTACAAATTCCCACCCATTTATTTGATACTTGCCTTCAATTTCAACTTCATATGCTTTTAATCTCAATGGACTTTCTTTAGGTAAATCAGGAAATCTAACCCACGTTCCTTTAATTATTTCGAATTTGACATTAGAAGTCTTTTTTGATAGTTTTTTAGCCTTTTTTTCTAACTTTTCTATATTGTAGTAAGGAATAATGAATTTCATAATGTATACCTCTTTAAATACGCTTTAAGGTTAAGCGTTAACCTTTAATTCAACTATTTTAAACTTAATTTCTTTTTGTTTTTTAATTACATTTTTAATAAATTCTATTAATTCATCTCTATTTTTAACATTGAAGTAGCTAATACATTCATCGTGTTTTCCTTCAATAGCTTCTTTCAAAAATAATTCATTACTAGCGATGTCTTTATTAAAGTAATTAATTTCTTGATTTAATCTCTTGACCGCTAAATCGTAGCGACTGCAACAAGCAATAACTTTTTCTCCTTTGATAATTGCATGAGTGTAAATATTATCACTTGTTCTAACTTTTTTTCCATTGTAGTAGTATTTCATATGTTTTTCACCTTTCGCGCCTTCGCGCCCTTTCCTTTATTTACAATAATATTATAAAATATGTTTAACAACTTTACAATAGTTTTTATGTTTTTTTAAAAAAGTCTACTAATATATTGCAATCATCAACTGACCGCATGACATAATATTTATGACCCATTGACTCAATCATTTTTTGAAATCTAACTTGGTCATCCCGTTGCTTACCTTTAAGAGTTTTACACTCAATCCAAGCGATTTTTCCTTGTGGTAAGATGCAAATAATATCGCTCGTTCCTTTAGGCATACCCTTAACGGCTTTTAAATCGATTAAAGCTTTAACACCATTAATAGTTACTTGTTTGCCTTGCCAAAAAACACCGCTATTCGCACGTAAAGGAACGAAACCCATTTCGGATAATTTGCACATAATTAAAGATTGTATGTTGTGTTCGTTCATAATAAAATAGCCTTTCTATTTGTTAATTTTTCCCATCTATATAAGATAACATCGACATAATGAGGGTCGAGTCCCATCATATAGCAAGTGCGGTTTAATTGTTCGCACGCGATAAGGGTTGAACCACTACCGCCAAACAGGTCAACAATGATATGCCCGTCTTTGCTGTATCTCTTCAAAAACCACTCTGCAAGTTTTATCGGCTTTTGCGTTGGGTGGTATCTCTTGTGGTCAAACTCTTGTTCTGTTCCAAAAACACCTGCCCACTTTACCCTTGCAATATCTCTCTTGTGTTTGTTTTTGCTCCAACACAACTCGAAGCAACTGCCATACATTTTATCGCTTGAATAATCTTCCTCTATATCGTCATTGCCGTTGGCTCTTTTATCCCATACAATCCAACTTCCGTCATTCTTACAAGGCAACAATTCAGCAAAGTAATCTGCACCCCATAAGAACATTTCTTTTGCATCAATAGACAAAACTGCATCAATCATCAATGGCTTAAAATCATCAACCTTGCCTTGCTCGTATTTCTTACCGCCCGTAAAGTTTTTACTCTTTGCAAAATCAAGGTTGTTTTTCATACCGCTATAGTCGGTATCAAGGTTCATTCCATACGGAGGGTCAGTAAACACCATATCCGCTTTCTTGCCATCCATCAGCAATTCCACGGTTTCATTGTCGGTGCTATCACCGCACATTAAACGATGTCTGCCCAACTGCCATATATCGCCAAGTTTAGCTCTTTTTGGCGGGTTTAAGTCAATTTCTATTTCTTTAATAACATTATCATCAAATAAACTTAATTGTTCCATTTTAATACTTAATTCCTTTCAATTTACACTGAACCCATACCCACGAACGTTTATAACCACGTTCACGAGCGATGCGTTCTAAGTCATCTCTTGTCTGACTCCTACCGACTTCCATACGCTTTTTCTTTCGGTTAATCGCTTCGACCTTGATTAATTCTTGTTGCTTATCGTATTCGATTTCCTTTTTGGTTTTAGAAACGATGCTGTTACAATACGGACATTTTAAACCTAATTTAGCTTGGTAAACTTTATAGCAATTCGGACAGGTTCGGGTAAGTATCTTAGGCTCTGTTGTGGTTGAACGTGGTCGCTTGATACTTTCTAAAGACCATTCGCGGTCATCATCAGGTAGCCCGTGCCTTTCAAAGTTACCAACAAAATCTAAGATTATAGCGCGTTTATTCGGTTTATACCTCATGCACCTCATAGTTGATTGAATATGTATAACTAAAGATTGAGTAGGTCTCGCGATAATGCAACACTCACAATCGGGAACATCAAACCCTTCAACGATTAAAGCATAATTACTTAATATTGTGATATTTCCACATTTAAAATCGTTAATAATTTTATCACGCATAGCACGTGGCGTATTTCCATCGATATGAGCCGAGTTAATCCCGTTAGCGTTAAAATAATCAACGATTTTTTTCGAATGAGATAAACTCGAAGCGTATACGATAGTTTTTTTATCTTTAGCGAATTTACACCACTCGTTGAAGATATCACCATAGATTTTAGGTTTATCCATCTGCTCGATAATATCCGATTGAGTGTAATCTCCGTTAGTTGTGGTTAATTTATCACAATCAACTAAGATTTTCGGAGCGTAGTAATCGTAAGGCGCTAGATAATTATTTTCGATTAACCATTTAGCAGATTTAGCGATAACTATATCATCTGCAATAGTTGAAAAGTTTAAACCATCAAGCCTTTTTGGAGTCGCTGTAAAATATAAAATAATCGCGTTTTTATAATGATTGATAACCTTTAAATATGATTGACTTAAAGCGAGATGAGCTTCATCTATAATAATAATTTTATAATCCGGTTGTTCGTTGATATGTCTTGATATAGTCTGAACCATATTAGCTTTTAATCCACGCTCGTTAAGTTGATTAACTAATTCGATACGATGAACTAAAATCATATAATTATTATTTTTCTTAGTGGCGCTATCGCATATTTCTTTAATAATAATAGACTTACCAAATCCACAACTAGCAACGCACATTATACGTTTATTGCCGTTTTTAATCGATTGTTTTATATTATTTAAAAATTCGGCTTGATGGTTATAGAGCATATTTAATTTCCCTCTTCTTCCAATAAATCAAACAGATTAACTATTCCTTTTTCTTTTCTTTCTTCTTTTTCTTTTATTTCATCATATTGGTATTTATATTTTGCATAATCTATTCTTGTTTTTGCTATTGGCAAATATTCATCAGTCATTTCAATTCCTATAAAATGGTAATTTGCATTTCTTTCTCTATTTTCAAACATACACGCTTTGCCTGTGCTTCCACTACCCATGAAACAATCTAAGACTTTAGAACCTTTTGGACTTACTAATCTAACTAAATATTGCATCAATTCAACCGGTTTGACCGTTGGATGGATGTTTTTTCTTAATGCTGAATTAGCACCAAGCTTTCTTGCTGTTTCGCTATTTGTTCTTATACATCCATCAGTTGTTTGTTGATACTCAAACAAATCTAACCCTTCATCTCTATCTTTTTTACTTGCTTTAGCACAATAGAAATATCTTGAAGCAGAGCCACTATCGTTAAAACCACCTAAATGTTCTATTCTTTCAGCATTAAGTTTGCTATAAATACCTGATTCAGCATTTTTATCACTTAAATTTGGCATTGTTGTTGTAGATTTTGTATCAGGCATACCACCACAAACTTCATCAAAATCATTTTCATCATAAGTTAAAATTACATTTGCAGGAAAGCGACCATCATAGGATTTAGCTAATAAAACTTTATCACCATATATTCCTTTTGTTTTAACGTGTTGTTGCTGTTGTTCAAAATGTTCTTCTCCAACTCTACACTCATCAATATTTATTCCACCTACACCATTTTTAATTACATTATCTACTAAACTACCTTTAAATGGTTTTCTAGCAACGATAATAGGCTCGTATGCAGGCTTCAAGCAAGTTCCCCAACCTCGCCATTCTTTTTGTGCTTGTTTTAAATCATATGTTCCATCTTCATATTGGTTTTTAGCAACAAATTGTTGATTTCCTCTATCATTTATTCCTGTTGTTCCACTGCCTTTTACTCTTGCAACAACTTTACTTTCAACACCATTTTTCTTATCAATAGCAAGACCGATATTCATACTTTTAGGAAAGCCACTACCATACAACCACATAATAGTATCTCTAATTTCAAATCCAGCATCTTCGATAGCACAAGCGATACGATGGAATGTTCTAGTTCCACCAAAGGCTAGTAAATACCCGCCTTCTTTTAAAACTTTAAAGCAATTTTTCCATGTATCAGGTTGAAAAGCAGTATCTCCACCATCCCAAGTTTTACCCATAAAGCCTTTTGATAGTCTTTGAAAACTACCATCTTTTCCATATTTTGCTTCAGCACTATTTTCTTTACTAAAACGCTCTTGAATGCTTGTTAAGTGATAAGGTGGGTCACATACAATACTATCTATGCTATTTTCTTCAAAAGTAGATAATACATCTTGCATTTTCCCTTTATATAATGTGAAGTCTTTTTCTTTATAAAATAAGAATTCATCTTCCATTTTTAATTTTTCCTTTTGTAAATCTTCTAATTTTTTCATTTTAATATAACCCCCATTCTGCTAGTTTTTCAAATCCACCTAATTCGTTAATAAATTCTCTAGCTATCTCTACAATCGCTTTATAAGGCTTACCATCGATTTCTTCATCGCCTATAGCACAATATAACTTAACTTCCTTTTTCGTTGCCTGTGCCTTTAAAAACGCATAAATATTGACTGATACATCTGCTTTGGATAAATCTTTACCATGTAAGCCACCGCCGGTTACAGCATCAGCCATATCTGAGCCTAACTTTCGATTTGTTGCACCGGTGTCAACGTTATAACCGCCTGTCCATTCGCCTAAAGGATTTATTTTAGCGTTCGGATATAACTTTCTTAAATCATCGTTTTTGGCGTTACTTTGGCAAATAATAAGTTTGTCTTCGTTTAAAATATATTTTCCGTCAAATGGATATTTATTATAAATATCTCTTGCTATCTTTGATAATTGCTTTTGTTCTTCAGTAAGTGGAACGCCCTTAAATATTCCGTTATCACCGCATCTTATATTTTCGCTTTGATTTCTTGCTAAATGTTCATCTTGCTTGACTTCTTGATAGTCAACTATAAGATTTCCAGCTATTCTATTAACGATAGATTTTATTTCATCATCAGTAAAATGCTCGCTTGTTTCAGCTATAATATGACAATTATTATGTCCGATTAAAACCTCAACGGCTACTTTTGGCGTGTTGTTCTTTTTGTATGCTAAGTCTACAATAGCGCCTGCAATTCTATCAGCTACCTTATCCGGGTGTGCCATGTTTACCTTCTCAACCATTTTTAATATTCCTCCGCTCTTATTGGACACAATACATAAATAGTTTCATTAGTTTCAATCTTAAATGGTGATTTATTATTTATAAAATTGATAGTAATTGTATCGCTTGTTAATCTGTGTAATGTTTCGATTAAATAATCACTATTACAACATATATTCAATTTTTCATCGCATTTACAACTAATCTCTTCTTCGTATTTACCAGATTGTGATTTATGATTTTTTACAATTAAACTATTTTCGTTAATATCTAAGATAGCAATTCTATTGTTATCATTAACCAAGTTCGCCATTTCTAACGCTTGAATTAACTCGTTTTTATTAATTGATAATTTAATTGAATAGTTTTTATTTATTAAAGACATCGTGTTCGGGAATACACCATTTAATAAACGTGTTTGATAAGTGATATCTTTAAATTCAAAGTTAGCTAAATTATCATTATTTGTAATTTTAATATCAATATTGTTATCGATAATGCTAAATAGATTTTCTAAGTCGCGAGATGAAATGATGCATTTTAAACCTAATTCAGTATTGTTGAAAGCTAATCTATAACTATCAGTCGCTATGATGCTGTTTTCACCAAAACTAACACCGGTTAAAATTGGTCTTTTTAAATCTTTTGAGCAACAAAACGAAACATCATTTATCGCCTTTAAAAACTCATTAGATTTAATTATTAATTTACTAACGTTATCGATTTGTCTTAATCCCGGATAATCGCTATAATTACCGGTATTTAAAGTAAACTTACTTTTATTGCTTTTTAAGATAACGTTGTTTGTTTCGATTATAAGCTCGATGGTCTCAGATGAAAGCTTATTCACAATATCAAATAATTGTTTAAACGGAACTAAAGCTTTAATGCCACTTTTGAAACCGCATGAGATACTTACATTTCCATCGCTCATAACCAACTTATCATCATCAAACTTAACAAATTGATAGATAGGCATACTTGGTTTAACTAAATATGCTTTACTTAAAACGTTTAATTTTTCTTGTAATTCTAATCTTTTTAATATCATTTTCTTAACTCCAATCCTATATATAATTTTCTTCCATTTTGTGTAATTTTTTTAAACTTTTTACCTAAGTTTCTTCCAAATAATGTTTGACTAAACTTAAAATATTCACCTCTTCTTTCATACCAAGTCTTGAAATCTTGCCATAAATCGTTAGCTGAAGATACGCTTGTTTTGCTTGTGATACAATTTTCTTCTAGCCATTGAGCGACAACATCATTTTCTTTAAAATAACCTTCACTCCATTCGGTGACCACTTTCGGTTGATTTAAACCTTCATCGCGGTATTTCTTATAATACTTAACTAATAAACTAAATATCTCGTTTTTTTCCTTTTTAAGCTTATCGATTAAATATAAATCTTGCTCACTTTCATCAAATATTCTATCGTGTCTTATCAACTTAATTCTTCGCTTGATACCATTATCATTGCCAACAATTCTAGGTTCATAATTCGATAAAATCCATAACTTAAACTCCGGTAAAAACTCGAACTCATTAGCGTATAAAAATCTAGCAACTATCTTATCACCACCGGTCATATTTTTAATTGATGCTTCGTCCAACATATCATTCGTTCTAGTTTCACTTACGATTACAAAGCGTTTACCTTTTAATCTTGCAACTTCGCTTAAGCATTGTGCTTGTGTTTTCTTATCGATAATCAAACTACTATTCGCGGTCGCACTATAATCACCTAAAACATATGAGATTATATCCGTTAAAACCGATTTTCCGTTAGCACCATCACCAATTAAATAAAATACTTTTTGTTCTCGAGTGTCGCCGGTTAACGATAAGGATAAACATTTCAATACATAGGTTATTAACTCTTTATTCCCTTGATAAATCGTATCTAAGAATTCATTAAATCGCTCAGGCTTCTTTTTAACTATTTCAACATCAGAATATTTGCTTTGCATAAGTAAAGGTGAATGTTGTAAGATTTTATTATTTTCTAAATCTAACACTCCCGATTTACAATTAAAGTAATATTTATTTTTATCAAAATCGTTATTGCAACAAGGTATCCCATCTAAGTGTTGAGCTTCTTTTAGCATCATTTCTTTTCCATTACTTGATAATAAACGCTTAAGATTTCTTAAGTAATCCTTATCGTTCAAAATCCTATCCGTGTCATTTTTCATATCGTTAATTAAAATCTCGGCATAGTTTTTGATTTCACCAAAGTAATCGTTTTGCCAATATAACCCGTTCCATATCATCCAACACTTATTATCAACGTTATATTTAACCACCTTACCAAATCTATCGATAAATAAATGAGCATTTCCAGTATCGGTATAGTCAAAGCCTAAAGTTCCTTTTTCGATAACTAAATCGGTTTTATAGTTCGGGTTATAAACCGCGTTACAATTTTTAATAGCTAAATCGATAGTCGCATCTCGATAATCGTTTCTAACTAACCATTTATCAGTATGCTTTTTGTCTTTGCTTTTAAAATATGGTGATGAGATAAAAAATTCGTTTATTTTATCCTTATCTTTGCCACAATAGAACGCAAGTTTATTGCATAACGCTAAATCGGTTTCGCTTTCGTTTCCACCACTACCACTAGCACTTGAATACCATAAGTCATTTAATTTTTTATCGCTATCCACAAACTTGTAAATATCGATATTATAATTAACCTTATAATCTTCGTGCTTAATAGTTGCTTGTGGCTTTAACATATACATATCTAATATAGTCTGAATATCGACCTCTAATATATCGGTCATATAACTATATACGATATTTCCCGTTAATGTAACGAATTTGTTAGTTGAACCTTCAACGTATATTTCTAAGCCTAATTTTTGGTTATTTATATAATATTTGTTTTTATCAACCTTAGTTTTAGTCTTAAATAAAATACGAATACCGGTTCCACTAGCGCTAAATTCAGCATAACAACCGAATAAATCAATTAAACCTTGTGCAAAATCGTTTATTTTGCCATTTTCTACACAATGGTCGATGTCTACAGCACTAAATCCGTTAAATATTCCTAAGCCTAATCCACCCATCGGAACTTTCTTAGTTTTGAAATTATTATATTTTTCATATTCTTCAGGCTTACAATCGGAGCATATTTTATTGATTAAGTTTAAGTCATAATAATTAATGTAAGAGTTGATATTTTTTAACGCTACATCAAAATCAACGAAAGTGTTTTTATCATTACTTTTTGCGAAAGAATTAGTTTTTAGATTAAATGGAGTCTTGCCACGTTCTGTTAATTTCCACCCACAAAATAACCCGTTTATTTTTATATCTTGTGGTAAATTCTCAAACATAATTCTTCTCCTTATCTATTAAAATGGTAAATCTTCCTCATCAATATCCATGTTATTAGCTTTTAAATATTCATCGATAACATTTTTTTCTTTTTGCAATTTATCAAAATATTTCTTATTGATTTTCAAAACGCATGATGCACCAACTAATTTTTCTTTTAATACATTTGTGTTTTCGGCATCTCCTAAACTACACGCATATAGAATATTACCTATAATTGTATGGTTGTAATCGTTTGGATTGCTTTTATCTTTATTAACCTTATCAAAATATATTTGATTATTGCTTAATCGCCACCAGATATTAAGTTGCTTGTCCGTTTTGTTAAAGTTGTCTCTTTCTTCAACTTTTTCAACTTTAGCATCATATAATCCCGGTTCGATTAACCCATAACTATTTAAATCTTTTTTCTCACTTGTATAAGCCATTTTTAATTACTCTCCTTTAATTTTTTTGCACATTCAATGCACAATTGCTTATTGTATTTATTTTTGCTATACATCGCTACAGCTTCAGCATCCATATTGCCGAAACTTGTTATCTCTTTACCGCACTCATCACAATAATATTTTTTAGATTGAACTGGTCGATAACTTCTAATTCTTAGCGCATCTGTTTCTTCACCAAACGCGGTTATTTTAGTTGTGAAGATTGAAACTCTATTACCTACCCAATTATCAATATCCGGAGTTCCACATACTTTTTCGATAGCCTTACAATTTGTCGCGTTTAATATCATAGGTTTATAATCTTCGACAAAGTGCATAACTAATTTTTCTTCGGACTTTCCGGATGGATTACTAACGCTTTCAACACCAACGCTTTTAATTGTTAAAACTAAGTCTTTATCTTCGATATCCCAACTACCTAGATAGTTTTTATCCATGAATTTCTTCCAGTGAGCCATAATTATTTATTCCTTTCGTTTTTTAAATCGATGAAATATTTTTCGATTGTCTCATAGCTGTATTTTTTAATAAGTTCTTTTAAACCGCTTGTATCCACAATATAGACATCAAGTAAGCTATCTTTAATTTCAGATAAAATCTTATCATACTCAAATCTATGCTCGTTTTTAAACTTTTCGATGTCAGCTGTAAATCTTATTAAAAACATTTCTTTTTTAAGCTTTTTATATTCTTCTTTATAATTCATTTTTTTAAATCTCCTTTATTTCTTTATTTGTGAATTTATGATTGATTTTATAATATCTACAATTTCCGCACTCGTTAGGTTCAATCAATCCTTTTTTAATTGCATCATATCGCGGGGCTAGATTTTTAACCATATCTAACGCTTTATCTAAAGTATCATCACTAAACTTAAATATGTATTTAGATGGTATTTCTTCTTTAGTTACAACAATTAAATAATATGGTTTTCTTATTCCCGTTCGTTGCATCTCAAGATATTGATATATTGAAGCTTGGATATCATAGTGGTATGCTTCCCAAAATGGTATCTTACCGCCATCGACCCATATATCGTTAATATCTTTCATCAGTTTCATATCAGCGATATAATCATCGTTTAATATATCAATCCTTCCTTTAAAATCAATTCCGTTTATTACTCCAGTTAATGTTACTTGTTTGTTTCCTCCATACCATTTTTTAAATTCTTCATCATCTTCGATAAACTTAATTATTTCATCACATTTAATGAATTCAGCGTATTTCTTTCCGGTTTTACTAAAGATATCATTAAAGTTATCGTTGATGAATTTATCTTGATTTCCGCTAAAATAAGCATCCACATACGAACCCATTAAGTAAGATTTATTTTTAGGCTCGACATATTCGCCTTTTATTTTAGCTAATGCCTGAGCTTCACAATTTAGGAAATCGCTAAATTGAGAATAACTCATATAATCTTTACTTTGCATTACTCCTCCTCGTTTGCTAATCTAAATAATTCAGCATTACTAATGCCAAGATACGATGATACTTTATTTAAAGTATCCATTTGGATATTGTGGATATCCTTATTTTCGCCTAATAAAGTCTGATAAGTTTGGTAAGCTATCTTTAAATATTTGTTAGCAAAATCGACCTTATTAACTCCAATATCAATTCTCTTATCTTCTAATAATCTTTTTAGTTTTGTCATAATCTCACCTCCTTTCTAAAATAACGTTTTTAGCGGTTCTAAGGCGTTTCATTGCTTTCTTGAATAAAATATCACGATTGTAACGAACCGCGCTTATAAAGTGTTTTTAACGCGTTTAAAGCTATTTATAACAATTCAGTAAAGTCTATTGCTCCATCACTAGTGCAATACCCGTAGTCGCCGTTGTCATCAAACGGAGTCATAAACCCATCGTAACCAGCTTTATATAACTCTATTGCTTTCTTTTTTGCTTTAGCCTTTGCACCTTTACCGGTAAACTCTATAGGCTCTATTCCGTTATCACTAACTATTAAATACCAACCTTTCATAATTTCTTAATCTCCTTTAGGAGCGCTTTTTAAGGTTAAGCGCTAACCTTATGAACTAATACTCGATAATGTAAGCATTGAATGTTATAACCACCAGCGTATATTGTTTCGATTTTACATTTTCCATTAACGCCTTCGATTATTCCGTTCAATTCACCATTTACACCAACATTTAATGTAATTGATTTAACTATTGTTCCGACCGCTTTATTAACTCTTTTAATTAACATTTGTTCTTTTGCGATTGCATCTCTTTCAATGTTTTTGATAATTTGTTCTTCAGCATCTTTTGGGCTTCTTAATGCTAAATCGCCAACTACCCATTTTCCGTATTTTTCAATCAACTCACGCATTTTCTTATTGTAATCACCATTCCAAACATTAAAATATTTTAATTCTTGTTTTTCTTTTTTATATTCAACAAGTGCATTGTTATAATAGTCGATTGCTCTTGCTTTCCATTGATTGATAAAATCTTTGATTTCTTTTAAATTATTTTCCATATTCAGTTTTCTCCTTGTAACCCTTCAATTACAATATCATTATAATGAATATGCAAAAATAATGCAACTAGTTTTTAACATATTTTATATAATTTTTTAACTAATTTGCATTATCATTGTAAATGTCGAATAAGATTAAATCACCTTGTATCTTTACTGAACACGGGCGGTATAATAAAACGATTGGTAGCGTTGTGTTATATTTCACAACTAAATATTGTTTACCATTATACCTAACCCATATTTCCTTATTTCGTGCATCGTATTTTGATAGGATATCTATTATTCGTGTCATTGTTAATCTCCTTAAAATAATTTCATTTGTTCATCTTTTTTTAATCGATAATTTAATCTTCGATATTCTTCATAAACCTTGCCCCAAATTATCTCACATTGTCTTCTTTCGTTTGGTAAATATAATTCCATTGTTGTTAATGCATCTTGTAAATCTAAAGCAAACGGGCAACCTTTACACCCGGTTCGTTTAAAGTTAAATGGTTCATAGTATAATCTGCATAACTTAATATTGAACTTAGATATAAACCAATTTTCAAAGTCTTCATTTACAACTAATAAAGGGTGAAACTTGTTTAGATTTCCATTCTTATCGGTTAAAATACAACCTTTAATGTTAGACCTATTTCCGCCTTCTTCTTTTCTCATACCGGTTAATGTAATAGTTTTATTATTTTCTTTAGCCCATTTCTTAGCTGGTTCTTTTTTAAGCTTGTAGCAACATTTATTACTTACTTTTAATTTAAAATCTTTGCTAAATTGATATTTAAGAGCATTAGGGCATCCAAATGATAACCTTTTTTCACTCGGGTTAATATATCTTTGATATGTCTTAGATACATCGCCTTTAGTTTGATAAATGTTTAAATAAAGTGAATGTTCTTTACTTTTAAACGGATAACCATATTCTTCTAAAACTTGCTTAATCGGTTTTGTAGGTTGAATGATAATAAACCTATCATCTTTACTTGCTAACTCTTTCACAAAACTAACAATATCGTTATATTCAATACCCGTATTGATAAACACTCTTGGAATGCGATTATTTGGTAAAGCCATATCGATTAAGTAATGTAGTATTGTGCTATCTTTACCACCACTGAACGATATATAAGCATTAGTTTCTAAATCGTATTTATTATTTACTTTTCTAATAACATCTAATCTATCAACTAATAATATCTCGTTATCAATCGGTGTCATCGCTCTAACCACTCCTTAATTACCATTCGATATATTTATGATTTTCTTTATCATAGATACGCCCATGTATTGCAGTTCGTTTCTTTAAGATTTCTAATACTTCTAAGTCTTTTTCAATAGTTTCGTATTCTTCACAATAATCACTTGATATGCTCCTAAATGGACATCTAATTTTATTTTTCCACTTTTCTTCTTCACACTTTGAACAAATGTTTTTTAACGCTTCTTTACTATTCATTCTTCTATCTCCAATTTTCCGTCTAATACAAAGTGCTTAGCGTTTTCTCTTCTACCTATGATTGAATTGCATTTTATATTGTTGTATGCGAAACAAACCGCATAATAACTAATATCTTGAGCGTTAATATTAATAGCTTCAATATTACCGCAGTCGATATTATTAACTTTAATATTAACAGCATCAATGTCGCCGGCTTTAATATTAAGAGCATCTATATTATAAGCATCAATATTTTTCGCATTAATGTTACCTGCATTAATATCCCCAGCAATAATTTTAAAAACATCAATGTCTCCAGCAATAATATCTCCTGCATCAATATCATAAGCGTTAATATTGTGAGCATTAATATCTACAGCACTAATATTTGCTCTTACTTTTAAATCAAAGTTAAACACTACATTATTTATATAGACCCCATTTTCTTTAAAAACATAAGTGTTTGATTTTACATCATAATACTTTTGTATTTCTTCTAAACTATTAAATTCTATAGTCATCTTTTAACTCCTTTCCTTCATAACCTGTATGTAATAAAGCTAATAAATATAAATCATTCATTGCCGAATTAAACGTGTCTTTATCTATTAGGTAATCATTACATAAGCTTATATAATCGTTCATAAATAATGATATGTTTGTATAAGTATTAGTCGCTTCACAAATAACTTTCCGCATTTCTTCTAATGGTCTTAATAGTTCTTTATTCGTTCTATTACTATGAATATAATCGATTTCTTTTTCTAACTCTTCTTTAGTCATTTTTTCCCCCCCCCACAATTATTTATTACCATATTTTAATTCACAAATTCTTTTGTAGTATTTATCAAAACGTTCATCGTGAGTTTCGATAGCATTATGATATTTTTTTATCATAGGATTGTTTGGGGGGCAAACTTGAAGTTCAAATAATCCACTTGCTACATATAATTTTTCAATCAAGAAATCTAATATCTCTAAATCTTTTTTGATATTTTCATAGCAATCTTCAATAGTTGCTTGTTCGTTAGTTTTTAAATTAATAAACTTAAATTCATCTTTTACTTTCTTTTGATTAGACATTAATAAATCTAAATAATCTTTACTATTCATTCTTCCAACCATTCCTGTATTTTAATAATCAATTTTTTAATCATTCTTTTGTCTTTGTTTGCTTTCAGTTCTACATAGATGTTTTGTAATTCAATCAATACATCTTTTAAATAATCATTTTGCATTTCTTAACCACTCCTTTAAATCTTCATAATCAAAGCTTGTCGTTCGTTTATAAATGTCTCCCATTCTTATACATCTTGACTTAACACTGAAATAAACGTGTTTTTTCAGTATTTCATAGATTTCCAACGCTTTCTCAATCTCTCTAAAGTCTTCTTCTTTCTCGCGGTAGTTGTCGCACACCGAATAACTTTCTAATCGTTTCAATCGTTCTTTTGGTGTCATTTTTCCAGCTCCTCTCCAGATATTTTTTTCGCTTCTTTTAGTAATTCTTCTTCAGTAAATGGTTTAGCCAAACTCCAATGACTAATAAGTTTATTATCTTTATATTGATAAACTGAACATCCAACTTGAATTAAAACTACATTTTTATAAATGACTTTATATTCGTGATTAGCTTTCTTAACTTCATCCATTTCTTCTTTTGTAGGTTTTATAAACTCAGCTCCGCAAAATACACAATATTCATCATCATAAGCTGGCTCATTACAGAAAGGACAATAAGGTAAAGTCAAACCATCTTCAGTTATATAGATTACCTTTCCTTTTTTACCCTTGTTTCTATTCTTATTTTTTTGTGTCATTGTTTTAGCTCCTGTTTAGTAAGTGCCCAGTCTTTCCCGTAGTCTTTAATATAAAACCAAGTATCAACTACTCTAAATTGCATTTCTAATTCCCTTTTATTATTTTCGGCAAAGCATAAATAAGGACTTCCAACATAATAAGTTCTATCATTATCTTTAATCCAAATACCTTTTAATGCCTTAAACAAAGTAGTTAACTCTATGCCTAGTTCTTCTTCGATTTCTTCAAGCTCATACAATTTTCTATTTGCTTCATCTTTATCTTTAACTTCTATTAAATCGTTTTTTGTGATATTCCCATCTTTATCAATTTGCGTGATAACACCTTCTTTTTTAGTTAGTTTTTCCATTTTTGCTCCTTTCTTATCTTCCACTAGCCCATAATAGAATATATGGTTTTATGGTTAAGCAACCATAAGAAGAATTACTATCTACTTCTAATTCGAATGTATCATTAACTTTTATTTCTTGATATTTCTTATGTTTAGGATTATGAGTAAGTTCATAAGGACTTGTTTTTTTTACTATCATTCTACCAGTTTTACCACCTTTGACTTTTATTTCTAATGAGTCATATTCTTCTTTTTTTAAAAGAGTATCATAGTGTTTAAAATGCTTATTTACAAATTCTAATAATGTGATTTTTTCTGTAATCATTTTCTCTCCTTTCCTAAATATTCAAAGTTTTTGAATATTTAAGCTTGTTTAGCCTATTTTTAACGTTTTTTAGCCTACAAGCTCCACTAAAGCTCTATTAAGCTCTTCACTCATGTTGATTTTCACTTTTCCGTTTTCGTTGATTTTAACCGATTGTTTCAGTAGCTTGATAAGTTTCTTTTGCTCTTCTAATTTCTCGCGTAAATCGCTAACTTCCATAACTAAGTCTGGAATATCATCCTCATCGTAGTAGTATTCATCAAAACAGCTCAACTCGCCACAAAACGGGCACTCGCTTGCTCTATGATAATACTCGTGGTTGTCTTCTCCCCTAATGCAAACTTCTCTATCAATGAGTTCGTCTTCAAGCATGATTCCACCGCATTCTCTACATTTGTAATATTTCATTTATTTAACTCCTTTATTATTTTATCTATATCATCATTTATTATCGATTTAGCTTTGATTATATCTTCAATATCGTTCTCCTTTAGTATCGTGTTTTTAACCTCGATTAAGTAAAAATGATTACTTACTTTATCTAAATTATTAAATCGTAAATAAATATTTAATTTAAGTTGCTTGTAAATCTTTGAAAACTTATACTGGTCGCCATAATGAAAACTCGCATCTATATGAACGAACGCATAACCATACTTGCTAGTAATAGGTTTTATTTTATTAATATTAATCATAATTATTTCCTATTTAACATTATAATGATATCGCTTTTCAACGCGATGCCCATTCTTGTTTTGCCTTCTTCTTCAATCAACTCATAGATGAATATATCTTCACCGGCTAGTTTTTCTTCGGGTTTAATTGCATCATAAACCTTTTTAATTTCTTCATCGCGAACACAGGCGTCTGCTCAAGACGCGAGGC
>SAMEA3663046__coassemble_1325_pt1 | contig 16153 bp, 30 predicted proteins | sample SAMEA3663046__metabat2_high_PE_005 | metagenome-assembled genome bin SAMEA3663046 (sample SAMEA3663046) | pig gut metagenome | biome: pig gut; feature: pig-associated habitat; material: faeces | place: France | collected 2012
ATATATTTTTAAAATATAATATATAAAGAAATGCACTACTAACTGGTACCTATTACTTTTGACTAAATAAATATATTATTATAAATAATAATATATTTAAAGTCGGTAACAGTTTATATAAACAAGTGCTACCAAGTGTTACCGAACTGTTACCTTTAGTTATTTGACCATCATAATAGTTATTACCACCTATTTATTTTCTAAAATATTAATGATTTGAATAATGGAATCACGTGCTTTTTTAATTTCAAAATACATAATTCTACTTAAAGCTGAATTATGTTCTATTATCCTATTATTAAAAATCACATCCTTAGATGATATGGTGTTCATAATCTCATCTAGCTTATCTATTATATCCTCAGCTCTATCATCATTTGGCAATGCCACGGCCATAGTCCTTAAAAAATAATTTGGACTAATTTCAAACTCTTTTGCCATCCTAAATATAACATTAAGGCTTGGTTCTATATTACCAGTTTCATATCCAGCAAGTGTAGACCTGCTAACTCCAATACATTCCGAGAACTCTTTTTGAGTCATGTCGTTGGCTTTTCTAAGAGTCTTAATTCTCTCACCTATAGTTTCCATTTTTTATCACCTCCTAAAAAAATGTTATTGTTTTTAACAAAAGTTATTGACAAAAACATAATAAGTTATATAATAGATATTGTCAAGGGGGTCATTCAAACCAACATTTTGACAATTCTAAAAAACATTTCAAAAATCACATCTTAAAAATGAGGGGGTTCTCCCCTCAATGAAATTCAAAGGAGGAAAATTAAATATGAAAAACTATGTGATAGTGTTTGATCAATTATATGGAAAGGAGATTAAGCTAAATATGGCAATGGTATCAATTATTGATATTAGAAGTATGAATCATAATAGATTTACTATTGTAAGATATGTTAGTGAATAGGTGACATATGACTAAAGATGAAGCTAAAGGATATTGTGCTTATATTATTGCTAAATTAGGTGTTAGAACTGATGATGAGAGATTATCCATTATTGGTGAGATTGGATTAATTTTAAATAAGCGTTATCCACAATTTGAATTTAAGCGTGAAAATCAGTATGACAAAATAACTGTTGCAGAAGTCCGAGAACTATTAACTCAAGTGTTAGAAAATCGTAGACCTGATTTAGTAAGAATGCGTAATTATAATTATTTATTAATCACTGGATTTACTGAATTAAAAAGTCCAAGTAAATATTATGGTTGTGATAAGTGGTTGAGTAAACCATATTGGATGTATGAGGCTGATGAACTAATAGCTAAAGGCTTATCCAAAGATGAAATATTAAACGCTATGACTGAGTCTATATCAGTATCTAAATTATCTAAAAGGAATTTAAATCATTATTTAATTGAAAAGGGGGTGAAGTAATGAATAAAGGCGTTGAATTAATGATATCTAAGCGTAAAGAATTAGGATTAACTCAATCTGAACTAGCCGATAACTTAAAAGTTATCACACGTAATGGAATTGCTTTAATCGAAACTGGTAGAAGTAATCCATCCGTAAATAGTGCTAAAGCTATTGGTGAATATTTAGGCTTTGACTGGACTTTATTTTTTGAGGAGGAATAATTGATGTTATATACTGTTAGTGAGGTTGCTACACTATTGAAAGTGAATCGTAACTTTGTTTATGATGAAATCAAAAAAGGTAATTTAGAAGCCGTTAGAATCGGATCTATTAAAGTTAAAAAAGAATCATTAATTAATTATATTAATAGTAAAGGGGTAATTTTAAATGAATGACAATGTAAGAAAAATATTTGATATTTTAGGTGTTGAACCTGGTGAGGAATTTAAAGCTGACAATGAAAAGATTTATCGTATTAACGAAGATTTAAGTATTAAGGTCAAAAGTGATAATGGTTGGCTTTATACTACTTATATAAATATAGCTAGTTTATTAAATGGTACATATAGAATTATCAAACTTCCAAAGAAAAAGAAGCTAAGAGATTTTACTAGAGATGATTGGGAAAAATGGAAACATAAATATTGTTCTTCTTATAATTCATGTTATGGTTGTATTTTTGAAAATGTAGCATGCTCTAAACGTAGTAAATCATGGTTTAGTCATAAAGACTTTTATAGTGATAAATTCTTAAATCAAGAAATAGAGGTAGAAGAATAAATGACAAGTAAAGAATCTTTAAAATATATATTTAATTTAGCATTAAATTATACAAATAGATTTAGTAATCAAACAGGGTTTAGGCATAACGAAGCGTATGACATTATCAAACAAGACCTAGACCGATTAGAAGCAATAGACAACGCTAATCCTATTGAAGCGTTGGAAGAATTATTTAAAACAACTTATTTCGGTAGTAAAGAAGAGTATGATAAAATCAATAACTGCTATAACTCTATCAAATTAGCCTTACTAAAGGCACAAGAGCAAGAAAAAGAAAACAAAGTTTTAAAAGCTTGTATTAAAGACTGGGAAGATGACTATGAACATCTTAAATTTGCTTTAGAAAAAAGAGAAAAGGCACTTGAGATTATTAAGAAGAAAAAGGTTGACATATTTAGTTTGAAAAAATGTATTGAATTGGATTTACCACTTACTGACGAACAAAGATTACATAAATACAATCACGATTATATGATGATAGGTATGGAACAACTTACCAAAGAAGAATTTAATTTGTTAAGAGAGGTGTTAGATAATGAGTAAGTATGAATTATTAAAAGCTTTAGATGAAATAAAAGAAAGTTATGATGCTTTCTATTTTGAAAATAAATATGGTAATTGTACGCATAAGGAACAATTTGAAAAATTATCTCAAGTTAATGGTTTAAGCTTAGAAAAAGGAGCATTATGTTGGGTTAGATATGAATATGATTGTTATTACAAAAATGAATTTGAGGATGAAAGAGGTACTGCATTTGAGTATATAAGAACCTTAATTAATAAAGAGGTAGAATAAATGAAACTAAAATATTCTGGTTGGTATGTTAAAGACTTGAGATTATGCAAATATAATGATGTTAAAAAGGAGCGTATTCAAATCGCTGATGACATTAGTGAAGCCAAAGAATTCAAAGATGAAAATGAAATCAATGAATTCATTAACAAATGTAAGCTTTTAAATTATAATGTAAAAGAAATTGAGGTAGTTGAAGAATGATTAAACTTGATGAAAAAGATTTAGAACTAATAAATGAATTTATAAAATTTTTAGGTTCAGAAAAAACTCAAGACACTGAATATTCTTATGTTACAAATGGGATAGAAGTGCTAAAATATGCCGAAGATAAAACAAAGGCTTTTAAAGAAATGTTTAGTTTATATGATATGGTTTCTTATGAAAATAAAACACCTATAATCTATGCTGAATTTAACAATAATGATGTATATCTGGAATTGAAAAAAGGTTATGTATTCAAAAATGAAAATAAAGATTATATAAATTTAGTAATTAAAAAAGGATGATTTTGAAAATGAGAGCAAAAATAATTAAGGACACTAAAATCATTGATTATCCATTTCTAACAATAACTAAAGGCTCTATAGTTGAAGTGATTGGAACTGAAAACGAAGATGGAACTATTGTAATTAGATACAATGGACATAATTATTTAGTTAATGCTTGTGATTTGGAGGTGATGTAAATGGAGTGGAAACCAATTAAAGGCTATGAGGGTTTATATGAAGTATCTGATACTGGACTAGTTAGGAGTAATAGTACTGTTTTAAAACCTCATATTAAAAATGGTTATTTAGCTATTAATTTATACAATAAGAAGTGTAAACATTATTATATTCACAGATTAGTCGCTGAAACATTTATTGATAATAAAAATAATTATAAATATGTAAATCACATTGATTGTGATAAACATAACAATAATGTTAACAATCTGGAATGGTGTACTCAAAAAGAAAATATTACACACTCAATATTAAATGGGTTACAACATAGAAGATATAAGACTATTGTTGATGGGATAGAGTATGAAACTATGATGGAAGCATCATTAAAAGCATTTAATAAAAATTATAATTGTGTAAATTTATTAAAACAAAAATATGGTACTGATTTTGTCTATAATGACAAGATTGTAAAGGTGGTGATTTATAATGTCTAGTGTAAAATTGTATCCACATCAAGTAGAAGTTTTAGAACAATCTAAAGACTTAAATAAGGTTGCATATTACCTAGACATGTGAATAGGTTTAGGAAAAACGTTTATCGGATCAGAGAAAGCAATAAGTCTACACAAAAACATTTTGGTGGTATGTCAGAAGTCCAAAGTTGAGGATTGGGTTAATCATTTTATTGAATATTACAATTATCGTGATACTGGAATGGTAGCTAGAAATTTAACTGATGAAGAAGAAATGGAATGGTTCTTTAAAAATATTAAAAATAAAGTTCGCACCGTGGGAGTTATCAACTATGATCTAATATGGCGTAGACCTGAATTAGCTAATTTAGAGGATTTTACACTTATCCTGGATGAATCCTCATTAATTCAAAATGAAAAATCTAAACGTTCTAAATTTATTCTTAAAAAATTAAATCCTACCAATATTATATTATTATCAGGAACTCCCGTAAGTGGTAAATATGAAAAATTAATATCTCAAATACATTTACTTGGATGGAATATCTCGGATGAGCTATTTAAGGCTCAATATTGCCTTTATGAGCGTACTTTAGATGGATACCCTAAAATCATAGGGTACAAAAATGTTGAGCGTTTAAAAAGGAAATTAAGAGAACATGGCTGTTTCTTTAAAAAGACTGAGGAAGTACTAGACTTACCAGAACAGCGTTTTATAAACGTATCAGTTAAAGAATCCAAAGACTATAAATATTTTATAAAAAATAAAACAGTTGATATGGGAGATATGGAACTCGTTGGAGATACCACACTTAAATTCTTACTATATGCAAGACAATTATCAAGTGCATATAATAAAGATAAAATTCAAGCTCTATCTGATTTAATTGAATCTACTGAGGATAGACTAATTATATTCTATAATTTTGACATTGAACTAGAAGTTATTAAGTCAGTTATTCCTGAGGATAGACCAATAAGCTATATAAACGGCAAAATTAAGGATTTAAAGGCTTATAATGAGGAAAATAACTCAATTACCCTATGCCAGTATCAAAGTGGCTCAATGGGTCATAATTTACAGCTTTGTAATAAGATTATATATTTTAGTCCTACATTATCTAGTGAATTATTCGAGCAGTCTAAAAAACGTATCCATAGAATAGGAACTACTGATAAATGTACGTATTATAAATTAATAAGTGGTGTTGAGTGGAATATTTATAAAACCTTAGACATGAGGCGTGATTATACGGATGAACTATTTATGGAGGATATATGCCAAGATTAATTGATTTAATACCAGATGATAAGAAGCTCATGGTTTGTGATAATTGTTTAGATAATGACACTTGTAAAAATGCATATACTGGATTATTTAATAAAAGAATATGCAGTGTCATATTTAATGATTTAAAATATGAAATTTTAGAAATGGAGGATGAAGAAGAGGATGAAAAGTACTAATTTAGTATGGTATGAAGTTACTAAGGAGGAAGTACAAAAACTTAGCACTTGTAATGTACAAGTATTAATTTATAATCCTTTTACTGATAGTTTTAAGTTAGAAACTACAGGAAAAAACTGTATTGCTAATTCCAAACACGCTGAACCAACACTAAAATATTATCTATTAAAAACTGAAGATTAAGGGAGTGTGACTAATGGCTCAAGAGAAAAATTATGAAAATAAAATAAAATTATACCTAGAATCCATTGGATGTTATCCTTTTGGTATAGAGAAACAAAAAATAGTAGCTCCAGTTGTGGGATATTATGAAAAACGTTGGGGTGGTGGACAGTTTACAAAGTCTGGTTTACCTGATATGCATGTGGTGCTACACAGTGTATCAATAGAGCTAGAAATTAAAGCTCCATCTGGTAAACCATCATTATTACAGCTTAAGAATCTAGATCTAATTACTAAAGGTGGATGCTATGGATTTGTTACTGTAGAAACTCACTTAGTAGCTGTAAGGCTTAAAAAATGGATAAAGGATAATTATCCTCAGTATTCACATATAGAAGTTATAGACTTTGAACAGTTTAAAAATTTATGTGAAAAATTAATTAAAAGTTTTTAATAAAAACATATTGACATTATAAAAAACAATGTTTATAATAGTTTATGTAAGTTGATATTAATTGATATAAGAAAGGAGATGCTAAATTGAATATCAACAAAAAGGGGTGTGACCCTTAAAATGCAATTCTCGTATTCTAGAGTGGATTGTTTCAATAACTGCAATTATCTATATAAGCTAAGATATATTGATAAGTTAAAAACATATGATGACTATGACCCACTCTCAGCTCTAACTTTAGGAACTGCACTTCATAAAGGAATAGAAACTGATGTCAAAACTGCAATTCAAGAGTATTTCAATTCATATCCATGCATATCGGATAAGCATATCGAAGAGGCTATAAAGCTTGAATATCTCATACCTCAAGTAAAAGCAATTCTTAATAATTTATTTCCAAATGGAAAACATGAAGTAAAAATTGAAACTGAATCATTTATAGGATATATTGACTACTTATATCCTATAGAAGATGGAACGTATGGAATTATCGATTTTAAGTACTCAAATTCGGTCGATAGATACCTAGAATCTAAGCAACTGCATGTTTATAAGTACTATGCAGAAAAAGTCCTTAAAATCAAAATTTCAAAGCTTGGATTTATATTCATACCTAAAATTGCACCTAGACAAAAGAATAATGAATCATTAAGTCAATTCCGTAAGCGTATCGTTGACACGCTCAAGTCTAAAGAAATTCTAATTAAAGAAATTCCTTATGAAGAATCAAAGGTTGAAGCATACCTAAAAAATGCAATTCAAATTACAAAGTCTAAAGACTTTCCAAAAAATCCAACTGGATTGTGTAATTTTTGTGAGTTTAAAGACTTTTGTATAAATGGTAATTCATTAAACATTATAGAAAAAGGAGGAAATAATATGATATTACCAAGTACTAATAGAGTTGCTATTGCTCAAAGCAACTTTGTAAAATTATGGATTTATGGAGCACCTTTTAGTGGTAAGACAACACTAGCTGATAAGTCAGATACACCACTTAATTTAAACACTGATGGAAACGTTAAGTACGTTTCAATGCCACGTTTAGCAGTTAAAGATGAAGTCACTACAACAGGAAGAATCACAAAGCGTAAATATGCGTGGGAAGTATTCACTGAGGCTATTGATGAGCTTGAAAAAGGCTCTGAATTTAAAACTATCGTAGTTGACTTATTAGAGGACACTTACGACTATTGCCGTGTTTATATGTGCGATAAAAACGGATGGGAGCACGAAAGTGATGACTCATTTAAGGCTTATGATATAGTTCGTAGTGAATTCTTAAGAAATATCAAGAGATTATTAAATCTACCTTACCACATCATATTAATATCACATGAGGATACATCAAGAGATATTATGTCAAAGGATAAGAAAATCACTGCTATTACTCCTAATTTACAAGAGAAATTAAGAAATAAAATAGCTGGTATGGTTGATTTAGTTTGTAGAGTAGTAGTTGAATCTGATGGCACTAGAAAGCTTACATTTAAGTCAAATGAAGTAGTATTCGGTGGTGGTAGATTAAAGGGCTTAAAAACTACTGAATGTCCTCTTAATTGGGATGCACTAATGGGAGTTTATAAAGAGGTTATTAATAACCAAAAACCAAATACAGCTCATATGAATAAAGTTGAAGAGTTTAGAAAAGCTCACAGTAATACTGAGGAATCAGCTAAGGTTGAAGAACCAAAAGAAATAATAGACCATAGAAATGAACAAGGTGGTCAATGTTATTGTCCTAATTGTAATTCAGTAATTTTAAAGGATGATATAGCTAAAAATTATTGTGTTAGATGTGGTCAAAAATTTATTAGTGTACCAGAACCTAAGGCACAATTAAGCTCAACTTATGGTGTTGTTGGTAACCCTGAACCAACACCTGAGGTCATTGAAGCTCACGCTGAGGATACACCAGTTGAAGTGACTACTCCAACACGTAGATCACGTAAACCTAGAACTGAATCACCAGCTGTTGAAACTGAACCAGTTGAAGAGGTTAAACCTGAGGAAACTCCAGCTGATCAAGATACTGAAGAGCCTACACAAACAGTTGAAGCTCCTGTACGTAGAACTAGAAGAGTGAGAGGTGCTTAATAATGTATGATAATAATTTAGTCTTATTTGAAAATAAGGCATTAACATATATGAAAAATCTATCCGAGCTTAAAAAAGAGCAAGATAGATTAGCTGAGATTGAAAAGTCAGTACGTGCTGATTTACAAGCAGTTATGGATGAATATGGTATTGTTTCATTTAAAAATGACTATGTGACAATATCACTAGTTAAAGGTTCAACTACTACAAGTATTGATTTAAAGGCACTTGAAAAATCTGAACCTAAATTATATGCTGATTTATTAAAAGATTATCCAAAAGAAACTGTTAAAAAAGACAGTGTAAGAATTTTAGTCAAATAGGGGGTAAGTAATAATGGCTAAATTTAAGGTTGGAGATAAAGTTAGAGCTGTTACTAATAAGTATAACATTACAAACAAAATTAAAGAATGGGAGGGAGTAGTAATTGGCGTAGTAGATAAATATTTTATTGCAAAAACTACTTATGTTAATGATTATTCAAGTACTAGGTTAGGTCAAATCTATAGTGGTTTAGAATATGAAGATTTTGAATTAATAAAATCAGTTGTTAAAGACCCAGTATTAAGAGTTGATAGAATTATTACTGATTTAATCAATGATAACAAATCATTGTTTGATAAGGTTGAATTTAGATACGAGATTAAATCTAAGAAACCAATTCTTGATGATGCTGAGAAACGTTATTTAAGTGATGTTATTAGACCATTTAGAGATAAAGTTAAATGTATCAAAAAAGACTCAAGCGATTGTGCTGGTAATGAGTATATATGTATTATTCTAAATGAAGATAATCTTGGATTTTTACCTGATTTTGAAAAAGACACTATGTATAAGGGTATGAAACCAGGTAAAAGATATACTCTTGAAGAATTAGGATTATAGGGAGGAACTAATAATGCCAGAAAAATGTTTTAATTTTGAGCTTACTTGTATCTCAGTTAAAAAAGGCTATGTATATGCTGATAATGAGGAAGAAGCTCGAAGAATGATTAATAGTGGTTGTTGGTGTGAATGTGATGAGGTTGATTTTACAATTGATGATTTATCATCACTATATGAGGATAAGTAATTATGGCTAAGCCATATATAATGTCTAGATATGAGCTAGACAAAGCGTTTAATAAATTCAAAGATGATGAACGTATCATTAATGCTTTAGAGAATGGATGGTTAATTTATTTAAGACCAAATGGATTTATGGTGATTAATCCTAGTAGTTTATGTGAATATGAGGTTAAAGGTAAGATTAAAAAACCGTTATTATCTAAAGCTAAAATAAATAAAATAGAGCAAAATTATTGCTTATATAATTAATATTGGAGGAAATTTAAAATGGCAGAAAATATATTTGATAAATTTAATAAGGCAGTAGACCTAGAGGGTTTACGTAAGGATGTTGAGGATGCATCAAATAACACAGGTGGTGGAAATTATGTTGATGTACCTGTTGGTACTTATGAAGTTAAGTTAGCTAAGGCTGAGGTTAAGGCTACAAAAAATGGTGACCCTATGGCAACATTACAATTTAAGGTATTAGATGGTGAATATAAAAACCAATCTATCTGGATGAATCAAGTAATTACTCAAGGATTCCAAATTAATATAATGAATGAATTTTTAAGAAGTATGGATACTGGTGTTGAAATTGAGTTCGTTGATTATGCTCAATACAATGATATGTTAATGGATGTTGTTGAAGCTTGTGATGGTGTACTTGAGTTTGCACTTGATTACGATGTAAATAATAAAGGATACAATACATATAAGATAACTGATATTTTTGAAGTTGAACAATAAATAAACTAAGGGTTAGGGTGTTAGCTCTAGCCCTTATATAAACTAAATAATACACGAGGAGTTTTTATCTTATGAATTTAAAAATTGAGTATGTAAATATCAATGATTTAAAGAAATACCATAAAAATGCAAAAAAGCATCCCAAAGAGCAAGTTAAAATAATAGCTAATAGCATAAAGGAGTTTGGGATGTGCGACCCAATCGGTGTATGGGGTAAAGATAATCTAATAATAGAGGGTCACGGTAGATTAATGGCTTTAAAGAAATTAGGTTATAAAGAAGCTCCAATAATAAGATTGGATCATCTGAGTGAAGAACAGAGAAAAGCCTACACTCTAGCTCATAATAAAAGTGCTGAGAGTGAGTGGGACTTTGAAATATTAAATGATGAATTAGAATCTATATTTAATATAGATATGATGGATTTTGGTTTTGATTTACAAATGGATGATAAAGAACCAGAAGTTATAGAAGATGAAATACCAGAAATACCAAAAGAACCTAAAGCTAAATATGGTGATATATACCAATTAGGAAACCATAGATTAATGTGTGGTGATAGCACTAATATTGATGATGTTGAAAAACTAATGGATAACAACAAAGCCGATTTACTACTAACTGACCCTCCATACAACGTTGATTATGAGGGTAAAACTAAAGATTCACTTAAAATAAAAAACGATAGTATGGAAGATAGTCAATTCAAGCAATTTTTAACTGATGCATTTAGTAATGCTAATGATGTTATGAAGAACGGTGCATCATTTTACATATGGCACGCTGATAGTGAGGGTTATAACTTTAGAAAAGCTTGTAAAGATGTATCATGGAAAGTTAGACAATGTTTAATATGGAATAAAAATGTAATGGTTATGGGTAGACAAGACTATCAATGGAAACATGAGCCTTGTTTATATGGTTGGAAAGATGGTGCAAGTCATAAATGGTATAGTGATAGAAAGCAAACAACAGTATTAGAGTTTAATAAACCAAATAAGAGTGAATTGCATCCTACAATGAAACCTTTAGATTTATTTGCATATCAAATGAAAAATAGTACTACTAAAGGTGATATAGTATTGGATTTATTCGGAGGTAGTGGTACTACATTAATGGTAAGTGAACAATTAGACCGTAACGCTTATGTAATGGAATTAGACCCACGTTATGTTGATGCGATAATAAATCGTTGGGAAAATATGACAGGAAATAAAGGAGTTTTATTAAATGGATAAAATTAAGGATGAAATAAAAAGACTTGAGGAAGCTATTTCAAAAACAAATAGTCCTTATTTGAAAAGAGATTATGGTAAACGTTTAAAGAAATTAAAACGTTTATTAAGGAGGTAATTATGGAGTATGATTACATAGAATGTGGGGATTGTTTAGAACTATTAAAAAGTATTCCAGATAATTCAATAGACCTAATAGTTACTGATCCTCCATACCTCATTGATAATAAAGGTGGTGGGTTATATACAAATGAGGATAAGCAGTATGTTAAAGAACTTGAAAACATGAAAGATGGTTTTTCTGAAAGTATACTTGATGAATTATGCAGAGTAATGAAAAAGATAAATCTTTATATATGGTGTTCACAAAAGCAATTATTCAAGTTAATTGAGTATTTTGTAGAAAAACGTAAATGTAATTGGAATCTTATTACTTGGCACAAAACAAATCCAATTCCAGCCTGTGGAAATAAATATTTAAGTGATACTGAGTATTGCTTATTCTTTAGAGAAAAAGGAATAAAAATACAAGGTAGTTTCGATACAAAATTTACATACTATGTAACTCCTTTAAATTCCAAAGATAAAAAACAATATGGACATCCAACTATAAAACCTTTAGATATAATTAAAAACTTTATAATTAATAGCTCAAATGAGGGTGATATTGTATTAGATCCATTTATGGGTTCAGGAACTACACCTGTTGCATGTGTTGAAACTAATAGACATTATATAGGGTTTGAGATAGATGAAAATTATTATAATATAGCTTGTAAAAGACTTGATGAAGTTGAGAGTAAAACAGCTTAATAAATAAAGGAGGTAATAACCTTATGGTGTTTTACGATTTTGAAGTATTCGAACACGACTGGTTAGTTGTATTAAAAAATCCAGAAACACATACAACTACAAAAATACATAATGATCCTGATGAACTACTTGATTATTATAATAAACACAAAGATGATATATGGATAGGATATAACTCTAGAGGTTATGACCAATTTATACTAAAAGCAATTCTATGTGGATTCAATCCTAAGAAAATGAGTGATTGGATTATCGTTAAAGGCAATTCAGGTTGGAAGTTCAATTCTATGATGAGAGAATATCCACTCTTAAATTATGATGTAATGACTACTATGCATTCCTTAAAACAGCTTGAGGGATTTATGGGAAATAATATCCACGAAACCTCAGTACCATTCGATATTGATAGACCACTTACAGATAAAGAGATAGAAGAAACATTCTCATATTGTGAAGATGATGTTGATAACTTAATAGAGGTATTTATAGAGCGTATAGATGATTTTAACAGTGCTATGGACTTAATTAAGACTTTTAATTTACATATATCTAATATCTCAAAAACAAAGGCTCAAATGAGTGCATTAATACTAGAATGTGAACCTCAACCACGTAATGATGAATGGGATATATCAATAGTACCAACATTAAGACTTAATAAGTATGCTCACGTTAAAGATTGGTTTTTAGAGAATAGAGGAGACTACACAAAGAATTTGGAATGTACTGTTGCAGGTGTTCCTCATGTCTTTGGATGGGGTGGACTTCATGGAGCTAAGGAAAAATATCACTCTAAAGGACTTATTATCCACGTTGATGTTACTTCATATTATCCAAGCTTAATGATTAAATACAACCTATTAACTAGAAATTGTAAGCATCCTGAAAAGTTTAAAGAAATATATGATAAGCGTGTTGAGTTAAAAAGACAAGGTAAGAAAAAAGAACAAGCTCCTTATAAAATAGTACTTAATGGTACTTATGGAATTTGTAAGGATAAATATAATCCAGCTTATGACCCTAGACAAGCTAATAATGTATGTATCAATGGACAATTACTATTACTTGATTTAATTGAAAAACTTGAAATTATAGAGGGATTTGAGCTTATACAATCCAACACTGATGGTTTAATTATTAAGATACCAGATACTGATTCAGCATTTAATCAAGTTGATGATATTTGTTATGAATGGGAATCTAGAACAGGAATGGGTTTAGGATTTGATTATGTTAAGGAAATATGGCAAGGTGATGTTAATAATTATATCTTTGAGTTTGATGATGGAAAACTAGAACGTAAAGGTGCTTATTTTAAGGAGTCTAGTAGACTTGATAATGATATGCCGATATTAAATACTGCTTTAGTAAATTATTTAGTATATAAAATACCAGTTGAAACTACTATCAATGAATGTGAGGATTTAATTCAGTTCCAGAAAATAGTTAGAGTATCAAGTAAATATAAGCTAGGTGCTATTGGGTATAATACGGAAGCTCCCACAAAGGTATGTAAACATAGATGTCCTAATTGTAAATATAAAATGCCTAGTAGAGCTAAATGCTTTGAGTTAGATACTAAACCATATAACAATAAACCACCTAAAATTTTAACTGATAAGACCTTTAGAGTGTTTGCATCAACTGATCTAGAAGATGGTTATATTGGTAAGATGAAAGATTATGATGCTACACTAGAAAAATTTGCTAATACCCCCTCTAGCATGTTTATCCTAAATGGTGATGTTAATGGTGTAAAAATTCCTAGTAGACTTGATAAACAATATTATATAGATTTAGCTAAAAAGAGAATTATTGATAAATTTGGAGTGATTCTATGAAATGGATATTAATTATAATAGGCATTATAGCCCTTATAAACTCATTTATACTATATTGTTGTATTAGAGTAGGTGATGAAGATAATGATTGATTTAAAGGACTTTTATAGAGGTTATATAATAACCAATGGTAAAAAATCCACTATGAAATTTAAAAATAAAGATGTTCTAACATATGATGAAGTTAAGGACTTACCAGAGTTTGCTGGAGTCCTTAATGATAATGCAGTGTTAGTTGATATAGATGATAAGGATTATAAAATACGTGGTCGTAAGCCCTCTGATGTTTTAATGGATATTATAGAGGATTTACAGCTTAATTGTCGAGTACATGAGTCTAGAGGTGGAATCCATGTTCTATTTAAAAATGGTGATGTGCATAAAAAATGTCTTATAGGTAAGACTCTAGCTTGTGGAATACCTAGTGATATTAAGGTTGGTACTTCCTCATATGAGGTAATAAAAATTGATAATGAAGAGCGTTTTGTCCTATGGGATAAAGACCCTCAAGCTGATTATCAAACATGTCCTAAATGGCTTAGTTTCGTATCCAATAATAATTTTTTAACTTTAGGCAATGGAGATGGAAGAAACCAAACATTATTTTCTTATATATTAACACTTCAAGCTAATGGATTTACTAAAGAAGAGGCTAGAGAGTGTATAAGAATTATTAATAAATATATACTTGAAGAACCATTGTCAGATAGTGAACTAGATACAGTGTTAAGAGATGATGCATTTAATAAGCCAGTATTCTTTGATAAGACAACATTTTTATTTGATAAGTTTGCTAGATATTTACAAAGTGAAAAACATATTTATAAGGTAAATGGTGGCTTACATATTTATAGAGATGGTTATTATCAATATGGATATGAAGAAATACAAAAGGCAATGATTGAGCTTATACCTAACTTAAAGGATACACAACGTAAAGAAGTACTTAAATATTTAGAGCTTATAGCTCCAGTTAGAGAGGTTGCAAGTGCTAATTATATAGCCTTTAAAAATGGCGTTTATAATATCGTAACGGATACCTTAGAACCATACACTCCTGATATTGTAATCACAAATAAAATACCTCATAATTATAATCCAGGTGCTTATAGTGAACTTGCTGATAACACGTTAAATAAGATAGCATGTAATGATACTCAAGTTAGAGCATTATTCGAGGAATACATAGGTTATAATTTTTATCGTAGAAACGAGTTAGGTAAGGCGTTTATATTTACTGGTGATAAGGCCAATGGTAAATCAACATTTTTAAATGTTATGAATGTGATTTTAGGTTATGAAAATACCTCAGCTTTAGATATATCAGAGTTAAGAGATAGATTTAATACAGCTATGTTATGTGGTAAGTTAGCTAATATCGGTGATGATATAGGGGATGAATTCTTAAGTGGTAATGCAGTTGCAATATTTAAGAAACTAGTAACTGGTGATAGAGTTAAGGCCGAGCGTAAGGGATTAGATCCATTCGAGTTTAATCCATATACTAAGTTTACTTTTAGTGCTAATGAGATACCAAAGATGCGTGATAAAACTGGTGCAGTATTACGTAGAATTATAATTATTCCTTGTGATGCAAAATTCACTAAGGATGACCCTGATTATAGACCATTTATTAAATATGAATTACTTGAAGAAGAGTGTTTAGAATATTTTATTATAATTGGTATTGAGGGTTTAAAAAGAGTTTTAGCTAATAATCAATTTACTGAATCTAGTAAGTGTATTGAGCAGTTAAAAGATTATGAAAAAGAAAATGATAATTTCTTACAATTTATTGATGGACTTGATATAGATGATTTTGAAAATAAAACAAGCCAAGAGGTTTATTTGAGATATACTTCATATCTTACTGGTAGTCAGCAACCATTAACTAAATATACTTTTAGTAAGAGGATTTGTAAGGAGTTTGGTTTGAAGACTACACAGAAGAAGATGGATGGAAAGGTTTATAGGATATTTGTGAGATGAAAACATTAATTATTATAGCGTTGGTATTACAATCAATAGGATTATTTATTAAGCTAATGCTCGGTATATATAAGAATGAGAACGATGATATAGAGCTTAATGGTCTAATAGGATACTCAATATTATCTATAGTACCAACATTATTTTTTGAGTTTTTATACATATATTTATTATGTGTTTTATAAGGTTACTATAATA
>SAMEA3663046__coassemble_1335_pt1 | contig 15918 bp, 9 predicted proteins | sample SAMEA3663046__metabat2_high_PE_005 | metagenome-assembled genome bin SAMEA3663046 (sample SAMEA3663046) | pig gut metagenome | biome: pig gut; feature: pig-associated habitat; material: faeces | place: France | collected 2012
TAGGATTACCATAATTCAACATTAAATCACTTATTTCAAATCCATTATTATTTGTCGAATTTGTTGATTCAATTGAAATTTGTAATGAGTTTGAAGTATTTAAAAATGTAGGATTAGCTAAAGCTGGATCAGTATCTGGATTAAATCTATATTCAGTCCATTGATTAACAGCTGTGTTAAATGTTTTCTCAAAATATACAGTAGATCCATTAAATATTTTTATTTTACTTGTAGCATTAGCTCCATTTTTATATTTAAATGATATAGAAATCATTTTATTTGATAATAATGCTATAATATTGTTTGTAGTTGTTTTAATACTTCCTTTAGCACAAAACAATTTACCTCTTGATACGGTTATACCTGTTAGATCACCATCATATCCAAATGGTGTATATATAGTATTAGATGTTATATCCCACATAGTAGGTTTATTATTATTACTAGCAAAATATCCAACTGAATTCTGAACTAGGTTAGTTCCACCAGTAATGTTGAATATATTTTTTATTGATTCAACATCTGTTTCAATATCTAAAAAACGTTGAGTTATTTTTACTCTTTGATCATAGTCATTCAAACCAGTACCATCTATTGTATCTTCTGCAGCTCCTAATCTGTCATTTATACCGCCGTCAGCATTTATATCATTATCTACTTTATTTAGTTGATTAATTAATGCCCCAGCATCATCTGGATTTAGTTCTCCATCTTCATTACCATATATAGTAACAGATGTTTGTTTCAAACGTGTTTCTACTTTTTGATTAGTCTCTAATTGTTCTCTTTGATATTGACTAAATGAAGACTCCTTTAAATAATCAGATGAAACTGTATTTAATCCATTTTGAATAGCTTTAATTTCTTCTGCGTACGTTGATTGTGTTACGGTTGTCCATGAGTAAGTGTTATCACGAGTGATCATTTCTTTACATGTGTATAAATAAGGATATTCTTCACTATATGTTGGCAAAGCAATATTCCATTTCTTTTTAGTTGCCTTATTATCAGTTACTATATGTGAAGTTGGTTTATTGGGCGGTGTTGAACTATCTGATGCATAATATAAATTAACTATAGATACTATAGCATTATTTAAATCAGTTTGAATACCATCAATAGAATCTTTATTAGATTGTGATTGACTTTTTATATCTTTAATTTGTTCAGAGATAGATTTAGAATTAGATGACGTATAAAGTTCATCTGCAGATATTCTTAATTTATACTTATTATCAGTATCTTTGAAGAATTTAACAAAATTAGTAGCATCTCCAAAACTTATTTGACCATCATCATCTAAATATACACCTTTAGCTGAACTAGTTGCTGAGTTTTTACCACCAGAATATAATGAGTGTTCAGTTATATTATAACCACCAATTGTTGCACCAAATGCAACTAAATCAGTAACATTAATTCTATCAGCTGTAATAGATTTAGCTGTAATAACTTTACCATTTAAACTATTTTCATTAGTTTGCTTAGCAGCTACAGTTTCACCAATTACATTAAGTTTGTAATATAAACCATCTGAACCTAAAACAACAAGCTTATCTGCTTTAATAGTATTACCTTCAATTAAATCACCTTTAATAGTAACACCAACTAATTCACCTGTAATATGTCCTTCTTTAACAACCAGATCTTTAATTATGCCAGATTCTGTAAATAATTTTTCAACAGCTGCATAATTAATATTTGCAAAGTTAATATCTGCATATTCAGCATCTAGGTGATTGGTTTTTAATTCGTCTATAACTGCAGCACTTAAACCAGTTAATACACCATCGACAATTTGAAATCCTGTGTTTAATATAACAATTTTAGAATTATGTTCAGTTATTTGATTACCTTGTTGATCAATGATATTACCTTGTTGATTTATAACATTATTTTGTTGTAAAACTTTATTATTTATTTGTGTTATAGAATTTCCTTGTTGATCAATTTCATTATTTAATTGATCTATTTTATTACCATGCTGACTAATTTCATTACCCTGTTGTTTAATAATGTTGCCTTGTTGTTCTATATTATTACCATGTTGTACAATTGTATTATTCTGTTGAACAATGGTATTATTAATTTGAGTAATTTCATTACTATGAGCAGTAATATCATTGTTTATACTTTCAATTTTATCACCTTGTTGATTTACTTCATTACCTAATTGTTTAATAATATTTCCTTGTTGATTAATAGCATTGTTAGCTTGTAAAATATTATTATTAACTTGATCAATATTATTATTAATTTGTATAATACTATTATTTTGTTGTTCAATTGTGTTATCTAATTGTTTAATAGTATTACCCTGTTTATCAACTTCATCTTTTAAGTCATTAACAGATTTGGATCTAGCTGAAGGAGAACTTATATTACCTGTAACTGTTGCCGTATGATTTTTTATCATTACTTTAACACGTTCTCCAGTTTCAGCTTCTACTGTTGAAGTAACAGGTGTCCAAATTTCAGAGCCATCTATTTGTACATATTCTTCACCATTTATTATCTTATATACACCGTTAACTGTAACTTCTTTAGGCTCTTGTTTTTGTTCAGTTAATTTAACAAATTGGTTTATAAGATCATGAGTTAAAGCCATAACAAATTCTCCTTTCTAGTTCCATAATTTTTTTGTAAATACAGCTGTTTCATTTACAGAGCAACCATTTTCACATTTAATAGACTGTTTAATAACTTTGGCTTTAATACCTTCTAAACCAGCCTTTTTATAATTTAATCTAACAGCATCTCCAACCCTAACTGGACAATAACCATGTGTGTAAGTTATTTCATATTCAACTGAAGATAGCTTTTCTAATAATAGTTTAGCATATTCATCTATTTGATCTTCTGTTGGAAATCCAACTAAATTTGGATTTGTATCTCTATATAAAATTTCTCTACCTCTATTTATTGTAGATGTTAAACTATTAGGATCGTCGTTAACAACTCTTGCTGTATATTTTTTAGTTCCAGTTGAACATACTACTTCTACGACATTAGGAATACCATATAGATCGTGTTGCATTGCAATTTCAGGATAAAGTATTGAACTATTATCATCATTAAAAGTAAAAATAGGTTGCAATTGATCAATTTTTTGAATAGGCGCAAATAATATTTTTCCTTCTTCATCTAAATGCAATTTGTAATTAGCTTGATAAATTAAATCTGATACAAAGTTTAACCACTTTTCATTAGTATCAGATACAAAATTATCATGTAAAGTTTTATCGGATGTTGTCTCAATAACTGGTGCTCTACAATTATCTCTAATTATTAAATACGCTTGATGCATAATATTTTCACCTTTTAATAATGAATATCCTAAAGGAGGCGGATTTTCTTTTAATTCTAATAATGGAGTATAGGCGTCCATTGACACCTTTCTAGTTTTACCATCATATGAACTCGACGGTGTTTGAACTAAAAAAGTGCCAAGAACAATTTTAAAATTATTTCCATTTTGATTTATTATTAGATATGCTCTAACATAGCATTCACCTAAAGTATTATCTATATCTAATGTAGCAGAGCCAAGAGTATCGGAATTATCATCTCTATTAACAGTACAAGATTTGACCATATCTAATTGTTTTTTGTCTTTCCATGTAACTGGATCTACTTCATAATATTCAAAACTTTGCTTCATAGACTCTGACCAATTTATTTCTGCCATATTACATACCTCCTTCTACTCTTTTAATTGAGAATGAAACAGGTATTACTACATCATTATGTTTCTTACTTATTGATACTGTTATGTTAGCCCAGTATCCTGTTCCAGATGGTTCTCTTATATATACGTCTTCCATCCATTTCGCTAATCGTCTTAAACCATACAATGTTTCTTTATCTTCAGCAGGTATTTCACAATTCCAACTTGCTGCTTCTCCAATTTGTGTTCCATAATAACTAACTGGATGCTTTCTACCAGCATATTCTACTAATGAAACATCAGGATTCTTATTTTCAGTAATATCTACATTATATGGCAATTTTAACATAGAACCTGCCCATGGAACTTCTAAATCATCTTCATCTGGATTATAATCAAATTTAGACCACTTTTCAGACCATTGAATAACAATAGATGGTTCTCCTATTTTAATTGCTTCTATGTCATAATAAGATATAGTTCCAGTTTCTTTAGCTTTAGCTATTATTCTATATCTAGCATAATCTAATGCCGGATGAGGATCAACAACATAAGTATTCTCTGCATTTTCTATATCTGTAGCGATTTCAGTAAATGATCCATCATATTCTCTTCTATATACTGACATTATACATCCATTAGATAAACGTTGTTTAATTTCATTATCTTCTTCATAATTTTCCATACAATATGGATGTATACTCGCTGTCAAAGTTTCTTTATTTATTATTATATCTGCATTTGGACTATAGCCAGTATCACTTAATGCTACTGATATATTTTGTGAAACAGTTGCGCTTAGTCCTGAATCCATAGCTACTATAATGTTAATAGTATATGTTGAACCACTATGTAAATTTATAATAGCTGGGGTCATTTCTAATAAGAATTTCCATGCATTTCTATCTGAATCATAATATTTTTGATATACTTTATCTCCAGGGTTAACAACTTTGACCTCACCTTGATTATCTAATGTATTATATGCATCATTCGCTACAACTTCAATATAATAGCTTATTGGTTTTTGAGTAGCAGGTTTAGCTAATACATTCAAATAGAAAGGAAATCCATTAATTTCTTCAATTGATATATTGTCTTTGTTTTTGATGTCCAACTCAAGAGTAGGTTGTGCATAAACATTAACTTCTCTTTCTATAGACCAATCACTAAAATCTCCAAGAACTCCTGCTGTTTGGACTTTCCATTTAATGACAAATCCTTCTTTTAATAAGCCAGCCCATTCTGGATCATTTGTATTTATAGTGTATACACTATTTTGATCTTTTTCTTCTTCAGATTTAGTGTTTTCAATAGTTATAGTTTTATTAAATGGAACTAATTCTGGATGTGCTGAATCTATAACTGTTAGATGTAATCTTGCAAGTCTTTCTAATGAACCATCAGTAGAATTATGTTTCCAATATAAATTCAAATCTTCGCCAATAATAGAAGATACTACATTACTCCATGTTGTTGGAGCAGATGGTTTTGTACCAAGTATAACAGACTTAATTGGTGTCCAATTTAAAGATCGTCCTTTATCATTCTTTGAAGCCACTCTAAAGAAATACTCGTAACCTGTTCCTATATCTGTTATTAATAACCTAGTACCTTGTCCTCGTTCTGTAGTTTGACTGTGTACTTCTGATGAAGTCGTATCAAAAAGTTCTACATTTGTAGTCCATTGAATCTCATATTGTGTACACGTTGGAACTGCAGGCCATTCGACTAATACACCATAAGTAACTGATTGTTGTTCACTTATTTTTTGTGGTCTAAGAGTTGTAATTTCAGTAGGAGCTATAGGTAAGGAAACATCATTAGATGTGAAGTTTGTCCAACCACCATATATATTACCTCTAATTGCCCTAGCTCTTACTCTATATTCATGACCAGAATCAACAGTTTCAATATATTTGGCATAACGTAATTCAGAATTAATTTTAACTTTAGCAGTTTTATATTTTGTACTATTATCTTGATATATTGCAATTTCTATTGAATCAGCATTAATATTTTCTGCTATATTATCAAACACAATAGTTGCCTTATTCTGAATATCTATGCTAAAATCAGGATCTGGAGGCAATAATGGTGGATTATTTCTAAAATCATATTCTTTAATAGCCCAATCTGTATTTGGTAATGGATTTCCATTATTATCTACAGGTCTAACACTGAAACGAATTATATTCCACCCTTCAGTTGTTTTACCAGTTCCAATAGATTGTTTAGCTTCATCGTGAAATTCAACGTTTTTATTTTCTGTGATCATTATTAAATGACCTGCATTATCCCATTGTTCCCATCTAATCCAAAATCTATTATGATTATATGACCATATAGCTAACATCTCTCTTTCTGAACCAGACGTCAAAGCCATCCAATCAATATTAGGTCTTGTAATTGGTGGTGGTGCAGGAGCAGGCGCAGGAGCCGGAGCTGGTGCACCGCTTGTTATACCTGGTAAACTAAATAATTGACCAGGATAAATTATTGGATTTCCACTAGTGGGTAATCCATTAGCTGAAGCTATTTCTTTCCATCTAGCTCCATTTCCATATACTGCACGTGCAATATTCCAAAGACAATCACCTCTGGCTACATACCATTTATCACCCTTTCTTGGCATACCTACGTCCTCCTTTCAATTCTAGCAGCCCTTACTAATGTACTAACTGCATCTTGTATCTCAGAACCATCATCATATGTAATACCATCAATAACATAAGTATTACCTTTGACTCCTCCAAGATCTTTTCTTAATTTATCTATTGCTGAAACAACTTCTATATTTCCATTTTGATTTCCTCCACGGAAATTAGAACTGATTGCCCCAACATTTGCTGCAACAGCATATGAAGAACCATTTAACATTGAGTTTAATGTTCCAATGCCGTTTGTAACTTCATTTAAATCTAATACTGGTCTGATGGTTGGTTGTGTATCCATATCAGAATTTATTATATCAGATACTTTGGCTATAGCATTTGATAAACCACTCTTTGCTCTTGTTCCAAGATTTTGAGCAGCTGAATAAACATCAGTTGTGTATTTAATAATACCATTAGCAAAACCTTGGTCAAAGTAAGTACCTAATTTAAATGTCTCTTTTGATGGAGAATTTGAATCAATAGATCGTTTAGCAGCCTCTAATGCTTTTTTACCAACTTCACTAGCAGCATCTCTAGCTAAATAACGATTATTAGTTATACCATCAGCAAAACCTTGAACAAAGAATTTACCAACATTAGCTGCCTGACCTAATAAATTATCGTCTTTTAAACCATTATATGCTTCTTGCATAATCTCTTTAGCTTTATTATTAACATTTGGTTTTGATTCTTCTATCTTATCAATAAATGCCTGTATAAATGTTTGCACTGCATCCCTAACTTTAGATAATGAATCTTCTGATTTGATAGTCTCGTAAAATGATTTTAAACTATCACTTGCTAATTTTGCTAAACAGTCTTTCAGATTATTCATATTATCCATATTTATGCCATTAACTAACTCTATTGAATTAATTATAGCTTTAAGTTTTTCAGCAGCACTTTGTACATCTTCCATAGAAACACCTTTTTGTGCTTCGACAAATTTATTAATTCCAGCACCAACATCCCAAAATACATATGTCATGTTTTTTAGTTTTTCAGGTGCATCATCATTCCATTGAGCTTTACCAGCCATATCAGCCATATATCCTAATGCTTGAGTTGCTATAGATACAGTTTTAAGTTGATCGTCCCCAAATGTGCCAATTGCTTCAATAAATTTTCTAAGTCCAGAACCAACATCCCAGAATTTATTAGCAAATTGAGAAATATCATTATCTCCAACAAACCATGATTTCATACCACCAGTATTAGGAACTTCATTTGCAGCACTGGCTATTGCTTTAATAGCCTTTCCAGCAGCATCAACAGTTTTAACTTGATCATCACTAAACGTTCCTAAATTTGTTACAAATCCTTGTAAATTCGTACCTATTCCAGGGAATTTATCAGCAAACTGAGAAATATCATTATCACCCATAAACCAAGATATCATACCACCGGTATTAGGTACTTCATTTGCAGCACTTGCTAAGGCTTTGATAGCTCGTCCAGCTGCATCTATTGTTTGGACTTGGTCGTCACTAAACGTTCCTAAATTTGTTACAAAACCTACTAAATTAGTAGCTAAACCTGGAAATTTATCAGCAAACTGAGAAATATCATTATCACCGGTAAATATTTGGAATAATCCACCATTTCTTGGAACAGAACCAGCAGTATCTGACAAAGCTTTAAGTGCTCTACCAGCTGCATCAACAGTTGCTACTTGAGCATCCCCAAATGTACCAAGGTGATCCACAAATTCTCTGATATGTGTACCAACACCAGGTAATTTATCTCCGAATTTTCCAATATCATTATCTCCAGTAAACCATGAACCTATACCTCCAGTATTAGGTATTTGTGAAGCTGATTCACAAAGTGCTTTAAGTGCTCTACCAGCCGCATCAACGGTTGCAACTTGAGCATCTCCAAATGTACCAAGGTGATCAACGAAATCTTTAATATGTGTACCGATATCAGGTAATTTTTCACCAAACTCACCAATATCATTATCACCACTAAACCATGAACCTATACCACCTGAATTAGGTATTTGTGAAGCTGATTGAGCTAATGATCCTAATGCATCACATGCTGCTTTAACACTATTGACTTGATCATTGCCAAATGTTCCTAAAGATTCTACAAATTTAGATATGCAATGTCCAACACCTGGTAATTTTTCACCAAACTCGCCAATATCATTATCACCACTAAACCAAGAACCCATACCGCCAGTATTAGGTATTTCACTAGCCGATTTAGCTAATGCTAATAATACTTCAGCTGCACATCTAGCTGCTGCAACTTTGTCATCACCAAATGTACCAAGATTATTAAGAAATGAAGTAATATTTTTAGCAACTCCTGGCAATTTATCTCCAAATTCTGAAATATCATTATCACCAGTAAACCATGTTACTATACCACCTGAATTAGGTATCTTTGAAGCAGCTTGAGATAATACAACTAATACCTCTGCTGCACATTTTGTAGTTTTAACTTTATCATCTCCAAATGAACCTAAATTACTTACAAAACCGTTGATTGATTTTGCTAATGGTGGTAATTGTTCACCAAACTTTGATAAGCTACCACTCTGACCAAATGTCATAAATTTAGTAATACCTTGAAGTAAATCTGCAGCTGTCAATATAATTATAGCTTTTGCTAATGCTGAGACAGCTCCCAACATTGATGCATCTATATTTTTAACGCCATTTACGAAGCCTTGAGCGTTATTCATGAAGTCACTTAATTCAGTACCCATATCGCCCATTGAGTGACCGATAGTTAGAAAACTAGTAATTCCATTAAATAATTCTGCACTAGACATCATAATTATTGCAGCAGATATAATCGCTGCTCCGGCTAATACAGATTGATCTATGACCCTACATCCGTTAATAAATGGTTGTATAGTTTCCATAAAATCAGAAAGATTTTGTCCAATTTGTGGTAATGCAGCAGAAGCACCTAATGCTACACCACCTATAATACCACCTATTAATTGTCCAATAGCAGTACCTATAGCTTGCATAAAGTTACCGCCTTCTTCAACTAACCATTTTAAACCTGGTATTTGAGCTAATCCTCCTATAGCAGCTAATACAAGTGCCAATTCAGCAATTAAAGCTCCTAAAGCTAATACTCCTATTGCAGCTGGTCCAACTAAACTACCTAGACCTGATAACATATGTAATAATACTGTCAAACCAACTAGGCTCATTACGCCTTCAAATGATAATATTGGATCAAGCCCTTGTAGTGCCTTACCTAAACCTTCTAATACTGCTTTTATAACATTAAATGCAGCTTCAATAAAGTCTGGTGCATATGCAGCTAATTCATTTAAAGTATTTATTAAGAACTCAGCTAAATATTTAACAATTAATGGAGCGTCATGTGCTAATGCTTTCAATATTTCTAATGTAATAGTTAAAACAGTTTGAGCTATTTTAGGAACAGCTGCTATTAACGCATCGCACATTATAACAATACCGTCACCAATAGCTTTAATTATTGAAGGTATTAAATTAATTATACCTATGATAATTGCTGTAAGTCCAGCAACTATAATAGTAGCTCCTCCTGCTAATGCAACAGCTAAAGCAGATATTCCTGCAGCCATTAACATTAATCCACCGCCAATTAACATAGCGCCAGCACCAAATAATGCTATAGCACCAGCTACAGCTAACAAGCCTGGAGCTATTTTACTTAATAACATTCCAGCTACACCAAGTATTGTAAATGCAGTAGCTATAGCTACTAATGCTGCTACCAATTGTGGTATTTCCATAGAACCAATCATTTTTAATGCTATAGCTAAAGGTATTAATGACCCTATTAATCCATTTATAGCCATTGAACCAGTAAATCCTTTAAAATTACCAGCTATAACCATAGCAGCTGTTAATTCTGCTAGAGCTAGACCCATAGTTATTAATGATTTTTTAATTTCTTCCCAATCTAATTCACTAAGTTTTTTCAAAGAAGAAGAAAGTATAACCATAGCTAAAGTAGCTGGTATTAAACTTAATGCTGATTTAACAACTTCACTCTTATATTTTCCTGTTTTTCCTAATATAAACAAGCAAGCTGTTAATTCTGCTAAAGCTAATCCCATAGCTGACACGGATCTGAAAATATCATCCCAACTCATTGTCGCTAATATTTTTAAAGCTCCTGCCAATATAACCATGGCAAATGCTGCACCAGTTAAACTAGCTATTCTCTTTCCAAAATCTATAGTTGGTAGTAATTTCAATGCAAATACTAATTCCCATAATACAGCAGATAAACCTCCTACTGCTACTAGCATTTGGAACCAATCTATTGTACTTGCTATTTTTAAAGCTACAGAAAGTACTAATAATGTCGTGCTCATCTTTCTCATAGATTTAGTTGCTTTATATACATCATTTTCTTTTATTAAAGATAATACTTTTACAACACCAACTAATTCCCATAACACAGCAGATAAACCAGCGAATGAAACTAACATTTGGAACCAATCTATTGTACTTGCTATTTTTAAAGCTACACTTAATATAACTAACGATGTTGATAAACTACGAACTATATTCACAAGTGCATACATTTTAACGGCATCAAGTATTTTTGTATTAAATTTACCTAATATAGCTAAAGCACCAATTAATTCACCCATACCAACTGCTGTAGCAGTTAATGCAGTTCCTAATTTAACTGGATCTATTAATGATAATACCAATAGAGCTCCAGCTAATACTAATATCGCTTTTGCAATTTCCATTATAGCACTAGCTTTAATAGAATATTGCAATGAAGATAAAGTTTCTTTAACAGCATATAATGTACCACTAATATTACCAACAAATTGTTTAGAACGCATAGTTAACATCTTCATTTGATTTACAAATCTTATTAATGCTACTAATAATCCACCTTGGAATACTGAATTAACTGCTTTAAATGCCATATCTAAATTACCTGATTTAAATAATGTAGATATAAATAAGCCTAATTCAGATCCTAATTGTTTAATTAAATTAAATACAGCTGTAAATCCTTTTACTAATCCACCAAAAATATCAAACTGACTAAAGAATTCTTTTGCTTTATTTCCAAACTTGCTAAGTGCATTGCCTACTCCTTCAGCCACATTCATAAATATCTTAGAATTATGAATAGCATCACTTATTTTAGTTAGCCATTTTCCAAAAGCTTGAGTTATTCCTAAAATACCACCTGGTATACCAGTTAATGCACTTAAAAGTTTACCTAAACCTCTAGCTAAAGCAGATATAAATTCAACACCTATTCTTACTACAGAAAATAAACCTTTAAATGTATCTTTTAATTTAGTAGCTGTTGAATCGCTTAATTTTAATTGTGATGTCCATTCTTTAAATTTTACAGTATATGATACTAACTCATCTACTGATTTCTTTGGAAATATCTCTTTAAATCCTTCTTTGATAGGTTTTAAGATTGAACCAATATAACCTAATATATCACCTATACCTAATAATACATTTTTTAATCCACCCTTTTCAAGGAATGAAACTAAATTTTGAAATGCACCAGTTAATTTATCATTTAATCCTTTTATAGGACCATCCAAATAATTATTATTTAAATCATTAAATAATATTCTCATCTGGTTAAATACATCTTTTTGGTTAGTTAATAGTGGGTCCCAAACTTTAGCACCGATTCTAGACATAGCAGCTTTCATGTTTGCTAAGGCACCACTAAATGTTTCATTACCTTTTTTAGCATGTTCACCAAATGCATCATCCATTGCTTTTGCAAATGTATCAAAATCAATTTTACCTTTTGATACCATATCACGAATCTCTGATTCTGATTTTCCTAAAGCTTTTCCTAATACTGCTGCCGCGTTCATACCTCTAGCTGCCAAAGAATTTAAGTCAATAGCCATAACACGACCTTGACCTGCAACCCTAGTAAATACATTAGCAATATCATCATATGTGCTATTAGTCATTGCTGCAACACCAGATATAGCTCTTAATGAATAGTCCATTTGTTCACCGACTTTAACACTAGAAGCCATAAATTGAGAAGCAGCTCTTGCCGCTGAATCATATCCATAAGCAGTATCTTTAACTGCCCAGTTTATACTTTGATCAATACGAGTCCATTGTTTTTGATACTCTTCAGTTCCCAATAAACCCTCGATTTGAAATTTTGCATTTTGTATATTAAGTGCTCTGTTTTTACCACCATTAATTAGTGCATCACCTAAAGAACTAACTATCCTTTTACCAGCATTTATTGCTGAGTTAGTTAGATTTGATAAAGCTGTTACACCAATTACTTGTAGTGCAGAAAATCTAGCTTGGACGGTTTCTATACCTTTAGCTAATCCAGACATATCAACATCTTTTGCCGCTTTATTTAAATTTGATAGCCCTTTACCACTAGACAAATCAGTTTCTGTAATTTTCCATTTAAGATTATCTAATGTTTTTAAGGTTCTAGCAACATTCTTTTCAAAATTACTATTATCAAATTTCATTTGGACGACTTTTTCATCAATTGTTTTACTCATGCCTTGGTTACCTCCTTCCACGCATCTTCTGCGATTTTATTAAATATAGGTCGTATAGCAGGATTTATATAATCAATTCCTTCTACATAACCACCATTTCTTGTCCCATGTCCATACTGTAATATAATTGCTATATTAACTCCATTATTAACATGAGAATTATGAAAAGATAATGTTGTTACACCATCTTCATGATTAATCTTGTAATACCAAGATTTTGCTGTCTCACCAGTATCTTTTGGTGTCATAGACGAAAGCGCAGCGACCCCCTCTCGACCATAGGCATCAAGATTACCAATTTTAACAACATTTTTTATTCTTTCTAAATAACTACTCAATCTAGAAAAATCACCTTTTTGGCTGAAAGTTATCATCGCTTATCTATCCTTTCGTATTATATTTCTTACGACGAGCAGCATTAAGAGCCGAATTTCTAGACATTATATCCCTTGCACTCATCTTTTTAGGTGGTGCATTTTTTGCATTACAAACTCTAATTAAAGTAAGAAGACGATTTAAATGCCATTTTTGACATTCCATAGGAACATTCAACGCTATCATCCAATAATAAATTAATTCTGATGTAACAATTTCTCTACTAGATTTATGATCTAAATTATTAAATGTTGTAGCAGTCTTAGATGCATTAATATATTGATTAATCTGTTCTATGTTTTCTTCAGATAATTGCTCATAAACCATTGGATTAACATTTTGTGTTATTGTCATACAGCGAATGTAATCTAAAGTTTGTTCTATAGTTTTTTCGTCCTTTGATAAAAAAGGAATATTCCATTTGGCTTCCCATTTAGAAAGAGACACAAGAGAGTGCTCTAATTGTAATGTGGTACCTTTAACCGTTATAAATTCTTGGGTAGCATCATTAAACCACTCTCTATCAGGAATCTTTATTGTTAGCATTGTCTCTTACCTCCTGCAAATATAATTAATTATTAGATGCAGGTGTTGAATTTTCTAATAACTTTAGTTTTTGGTCTTCTGGTAATGCAGCAGCTTGTTTAGCTACATCAGCTGGGATTATTCCATTAACGAACTCAGCAGCTTTTGCATCATCGGTTGCTAATTCCATAAATAATACAGAATATGCCTCTGTTTCTGCGAATTGACGAGATAGAGGTTGACCATTTTCATCCATTTTGATAAATCTTTTGCCATCTGCACTTTTCTCACCATAAGCTTTTAATACAAGCTCTTTGAATATTTTTATTATAGATGGTTGGTCCTTTGTCTCTATAATTTTTTTAATTATTTCAGTTAAACCTCCTGTTGTTCCTAATTCCATTTCCATAAGTTCAGCTTTTGATAAATTAAATAGGAATGTTTCCTCTCTTTCAACTCCATTGTAATCTGTATATTTAATATTTTTTGATATCATAATTGTTATTCTCCTTTCATTTTTTAAATAAAACAAAAAGGGATTGCACTAATCACAACCCCTTTATTATAAATATTTTTTAATTACCCTTCAGCATGTGAAGTTTCTGAATTTGTTTCTTTGAATATTTCTGCTAATTCAGAAGGTAATGGAAGTCTAGCTTCAGTGCCTGGCTCTCCATCTTTACCATATAGTATTTCTTCTAAAGCTGCTAATTTTGTAGCATCAACTTTAGTAGAATCTATAGTAATTATAGCTGTTGGTTTCATTCCTGGTACTTCAACTGGTGTAGTTGTTAATTCCCAAGAGAATGTAATAGCTTCTGGACTATCATTAACTGTTCCATAAGATTTCTCTGATGGTTTAGCTAATGCACCATAAACTAAATGAATTTTGTATCCAGCATCTGGATCTGTATCATTACCAACTTTTGTTTGATAACTCATACCAAATGTTTTTCTTTTTTGTTGACCTACTTGAACTCCTGCTGCTAATGATTTTTCACCATTGCACTCGGCAAATTCATCAGGATATGTGTATGCTTCAATTGTAGCACCAAAATCCTCAGCTGACATTAAGTTAAGATATTTAATATTGTCAGCATATAATGGAGTAGCTTCTGCTCCTGATGGTGACTCATTAACGTTTGTTAAACCATTCCAAGCAACACCTTTAGGATAAGCTCCATTTACTTGTGGGTATAATACACCCTTACTAACACCTGTCTCATAGACTCTTTCACCTATTTGATCCCATTTTAGTTTTCCCATTATAGGTTCCTCCTTTTAAAAATATAATTTGATAACGTCATGATTTAAATTATTAGCTTTATAATGTCTGTCGAAAGACGAATAAGGAAGGGTTAATATTTTATTAATCACATCGTTATCTGGAATATTATCGATAACTGTTATATCATAACAATTTCGATTTAAATATTTAATATTATCACCATGATAAGTGATATCATCTGCTTTTTGATATCTTATAGCCGGATATTGCATTTGCAGATTTTCAGCTGGTTGGTAATATACATTACGAGTTCCCAGCATTTTCTCCAGTATTAACTGTAGTTCTAGTCGAGTACCCATTATACATACCTCCCAATGTTAATATAATGCGAGGGTACGAAACTTCAGCATTTGTTACTTTCCATCTAGTACCCATCCATTCTACATATCTAATATATTGGAAATTTTCTTTAGCATATGGATCAGCTACAATACTAATAATGTTGTTGATTGAAATATCATCATTTACACCATCACTTTGTTGAAAACGACTTGTATTTCTTGATACATCACCATAATAGGACTTTTCTATTGCTTGATCAGCCCATACGCCTGGTTGAATTTCCATATTTTTTATGTAGCCTATTTTACCATAAAATTTTGCCATAGCTAATTATTCTCCTTTAATTGAGATTATCCTTCAGCGTTTAAACTTGATCCCGCTGTTTTCTTTAATACTATTGCTGAATATGGAACAGTTAATGCGCCTGAACATCTTGTTTCCATTAAGTATTTCATTTGGTTGTAATCTATATCGAAATCATCGAACATATTTACAGATCCACCTTTGTCAGCACCCATAGTATAGTCAGCCATATTTACTATAACACCAACTATATCCTTATATGCTTCTTGTTCCATTTCTGGTATAGTTACTATTTCTTTAACTCTTAAAG
>SAMEA3663046__coassemble_1342_pt1 | contig 15709 bp, 32 predicted proteins | sample SAMEA3663046__metabat2_high_PE_005 | metagenome-assembled genome bin SAMEA3663046 (sample SAMEA3663046) | pig gut metagenome | biome: pig gut; feature: pig-associated habitat; material: faeces | place: France | collected 2012
CTACCAATATAATACAATTTAGTATATAATTATAAACATAAAGAGGGTTGTAGCAATAACAGGGGATACAGTAAAAACTCTCCTCATTATGAAATATATGTACTGGTTGGTTATTTTTCTCTTTGCTGTTTTTGGTTTCCTGTATCCCCTGTTATGGTTATAACCAACTAAAAGAAAGGAGTTTTGCTAAATGTTAACAAAAAAGGAAATCAAGCGTTTTAAAGCATTATTACAGAAAAACGACGATGATTTAACAGAAGAAGAACTAGAAGAACTAGACGAACTTGAGGAAAAAATGAATTCTGACAGTGCTTCTAAACCTAGTGTAAAAAGTAAAAATAATCCAGAAAGTGAGGAGATGCCAGAATGGGCGAAAAAATTAATGGAGAAATTCACGAAAACAGAACCAGAACCGGAGAACAAACCAATCAGAGTACCAGTCCCACCGAAGCCAGAACCAGAGCAACCAGAACCAGAACCAGAAGAACCGGAAGAACCAGAACAGAAGCAGAAAAAGAGAGGCTTCTTCGCATGGCTAATCTGAATGAAGAAAAATTAGATAAACAACAGGAAAAATATAATAAGGAAATGGCAGAAAGAAAAGAGGCAGGTATCACACAAAAAGAACCTGTCAAGCTATCTGTATCTAGTGACGGTGCTATCGAAGAAGCTAAACCGAAGCGCACACGAAAACGTAGAACAAAAAAACAGTCGATTGATACCGAACCAATTGAAAAACTGTTAATAACAACAACTGGAATTATCGCAACACGTCCTGATATGGGAATGTGGAAAATGACAAAACAAGAAGCGCACGCAATTGCAGAACCACTAGGGCAGGTTTTAGAAAAATATGATTTAGCAAAACCTATCACAGACAATGCACCCGAATTATCGTTATTGGTTGCGGTTTTAGGTTTCACCGTACCTCGTGCCGTTATGACAATATCTGTTAGAAAGGAGAAAAATAAAGATGGATTTAAAGGAAAAGCTGTCCACACTGGTAGCACAGGAAAAACCCTTGACGAAAATCGAAAGAGTGAAAAGCTTGTGGAACAAAATGACAGAAAACGTGCCGACATTTCTAGCACCGATGCTATATTCGGTAGTCCCCTTTGACATTGAGGAGTTGACCGAAGAAAAACTAGAAGAAATTCTAGTTACTATTAAGGAAGTAGTTGATTGGATTGAACAAGAATAAATTTTATATCGAATCGGACGCACACGTTTTAGTAGCTGGTGCGACAGGAACGGGAAAGTCATATTTAGCAGAGGAGTATTTAAGAGGTTATAAAAACGTAGTAAAATTAGATACAAAACTAGAAGTCGACGAACGCAGGAAAAATGATTTAAGCCCGTGGAGAGGACTAAAAGAGGGAAAAGACTTTGAAGTTTGTCGCACGTTTGAAGAAGTTACACAAAGTAATTATAACAAGATAATCTATGCACCCGTTTTTGAAGAACATACAGAAGAAAGTTTTGACGATTTTTTTAATTGGATATATGCAAGGCAAAATACAATTTTATGGATTGATGAGTTGATGAGTATAGGAACAGTACACAAGTATCCACGCGGTTTACACCGACTTATGATTATGGGAAGAAGTAAAGGAATAGGGGTCTGGAGTTGTACGCAAAGACCTAGTGGAATCCCGTCAATTGTGCCTGCGAATAGTAAATATTTTTTCATATTCAATTTATACCTACCGCAAGATAGAAAAAAGATGGTTGAAACAACTGGTTTTGACGAATTAAATCAAATACCAGAAGGACATAACTTCTGGTTTTGCAAGATGGGTGCAGAAAAACCAGTCCTAGCTGTACTGGGATAGATTATAAATTTTAGAAAAGGGGGAATGATATTTTGGATGGTAAATTTTTAGGACTAGGCTTAAAAAATATCATAGGTCTGTATTTTATTCTTATGTTAATCTCTCTCTTACTTAAAACAATTTTTACAAAATATGAAGTAGAGGGATTGAGTGAAATTGTCCGCACAGCTGGATAATAAAAGAAAGGAGTTTTATATTATGAGTAGATTATTTAGTGTTAACTGGTGGTTAAGTCAGTTCATCAGTGTTTTCATGACAATGGTTTTCATCTATCTAATTAAGTTAGTATTAGGTAAAGTAAACATTCCGATTGCTTCAGATATCGCAGATGCAGTCTAAAAAGAAAGGTGGTAAATAAATTATGGCACAGACATTAACAGTTCAGCAGAGAAATGCACTCTTTGCACAGGCAACAAGGCAGAATATACAGGGGTTAACCCGTAAATCAGTCAAACAGGGTGGAAGTACATTAACTTTCGAAATTCCGAAAGCTCGTCTTTTATCTAAAGTTTGGCTTGAGATTGATGCAAAACTGAAAGTCAAAAAGGGAACATCACAGACAACAGAAATTGCTACAGATAAGCTTACACCGTACCAGATGATTAGACGTTTATCTATCGACTTAAACAACGGCTGGTCACCATATGTTATTGACGGTAAATCTTTTGCAATTTTATCCTCAATTAGGCAGGATTGTCACACAGTATTTCCACAGCATGAAGATGAGACAGGTTATTGCTATTGTCCTGCAAAAATCACAGCAAGTGAAGTAGGAACAAGCCTGCATATGCACACCGTTTTTGAGTTACCTGTCACATTAAACGACCGTGACCCAATCGGCATTATTTTAGCGCAGTCACCAGAGACTCTCATCGAAGTGAAGGTTGATTTTGAAACGGAAAATAATATGATTACAATGCCGGACGGTTGGAGTGTAGAAGTAGAAGCTATTACAGTACAGCCAACTACGGAAACATTTTCCATTCCAGCTGTCACAGAAGCAATGCCCGACATTTCCGTTATTAAGCTGGTAACATCCCGAACAGAAGCATTCACAGGAAATGGTCAGAATGTTATCGATTTAGTGACAGGAACTATCTACAGAAAACTTGCATTCTTAATTGAAGATATGGACGGAAACCCATTTTCCGATGAGGATATTACATCCAATATTGACATTATTTTCAATACAGCTGATGTAAACTATTCTGTACCGGCTAACCTGTTAAGACACAAGAACGAACTTGCGTTCGGTCATAGACTTCCAAAAGGCGTTTATGTATTTGATTTTTCAGATAATGGAGTTCCAAATTATGGCGGCACGCGTGACTACATTGACACAACAAAATTGACAATGTTCCAGTTACGTTTCAACAGCAACAAGGCAGGCAGAATCAGAACTATTTCAGAGACATTAGCTCGGTTAGTTTAATCAAAAATATGGGGGGATTATCCCCCCTTGAAGGGGGTAAAATTTATGGCAGTTAATTCAATGGATTTTGCATTTGGTGACGCATATCCAAATTATTTACAGGCAACGACAGAAACGGGACTTCTTGCCAATCCAGAGAAAGACGACCAAGAAGCATTAGAGGAATCCGAATCCGTTTCTGAAAAAGCAGACATTACCGCACCACAGAAGAATCGTGTTTTCCTTTCAATTTTAATGATTTTTATTCTGGTCATTATTTTCGGAGCAGTTATTAAATAGAGGGGGTTGTTAGTAATGAAAACACTCGTTCATTTTAAATTATCATTCGGAATTTTCGGTGGTGCAATCGCTTATATGTTAGGCGGTTGGGATGTATTATTACAGACGTTTTGTGTTTTAGTTGTTTGTGATTTTGTCAGCGGTATTTTTAAGGCAATTCACCAGAAATGTTTATCTGCTAAAGTATGTGCAGATGGAATCATGAAAAAGGTCGTGTATTTTATCGTTATTACAGTTGCGGTTGCCTGTAATAGACTAATACCTGACGTGGGATTGCGTGAAATGATTATAACATTTTTCATTGCGAATGAGGGAATATCTATCGTCGAAAATGCGTCCGTTTTCATTAATCTTCCGAAGAAATTCACACAATTTTTTCATGACTTAGGCGGTGGTGACGATGAAAAATAAAAACATGATTATATTAATTGGTTTGCTGTTATTATGGATTATGATAGTACGACTTAGAACATCATTTTCTAGTTCGAATACCGTTAAAAATTCTACCGCAGATACGCAATCAAACGGAACTACAGAATCAACGGAAAATGACACGACAACTAATGCAGAAAAACCAACTACGCAACGTGTTAAAATATCTAAATCATTAGCAAAAAATACTAATACATTATACGACAATATCGACCTCTCACCTTACGGTAGGTCATATACCACATAGGAGTGTGATATCATGGCAGGGAAAAAGAGTGAAATTGCAAAAAAAGTTGTTGAAAAAACAGGAAAAGCAACGTCAAAAACCGTGGAAACTGTCACAGGTTCAGACGATGGAAAAAGTTTATTTTTTCTAATTTTATCATTGTCTTGTTTTTATCTGATTCTCGATGTTTTCTATGGGGATAATAAATTGCTAAAGATGGCGCAAAGCATTTTCGGAGTTTCCAGCGTAGCGAATCCAGAGGAGCGAAATTCTATTTGGAATACAAAAGATTTTGGGAAATATCCTAGCGGTTCTGGTTACGGTGGTGCAGGTGACGGCGGTCGAAAAGCAATCGATAAATTTTGGGAAAAATGGTACAAAGAAAATAAAGATAACTGGGACGATGTCCCCGATTCAATTAAAAAAGAATATGAGGACTGGAAAAAGGATAAAAAGTCCAATCCGTATGACGCAGAAGGAACAGACGGTTTCGGGGGGAGTGGTGGAACACATTGATGCAGGAATTATATAACGATATGACGTTTATTATCGGATTTATGGTTTTGTGTTTAATTGTTTCCATGTCAGCTGGAAACAAAGCACTAAAATATTTTTTATTAGCAACTATGTTTAGTGTAATTATTTTGAATACGGATGCGTTTATTACGTTTATTAAAGGCACACTAACATTAAACAATGAAACGAATAAGGGGGTTTAAATATGGGCGGTAAAATTGGAATGTTACTCACAGGTACGTTTACATTAATCGCAATCTATTTATTTTTAAATCATTCTGGTAGTACAGTAAAAATTATTGGTCAGTTAGGCAGTACTTACACCTCGGGAGTGAAAACCTTACAGGGCAGATAAAAGGGGGATGGAATAATTGTTTGATATTAAAAGAAATTATCAACAGTTTCTAAATTTTATGGGATTAAAAGCAAAAACAAAAACCGCTGTAATCCCCGACCCACGGCTAATGGTCGGTTCTGCTGAATCATTAGCACCACAGTCAGTTCTAATCTATAAAGATATGACGAATGTTTCATACAATATTCTCACAAAACAGCTAAACCAGATTGACGAAACCAAAGCGCAATATGGTATTAGTGACGGTGAATTTTCACCAGATGATTTTGTGCAGAATACATTTTATTTAGGTGAACCGACCAGTGCAAGCGGTTGTTATTAAAGGGGGTGGCAACAGCATGAATATTAAAGAAATACCTGAAAAAATCAATGAGAGTTTCGGTGGTTATGGTGGTATCATTTTATTAGGTGCTGTTGCCCTTATTTTTATCTCGAATTTGGGAAATGATTCAGACAAGGAAACAATGGTTGCACCGTCTGGATATAGTGCCTATCCCGACGCCGTGACGAATGCTAATGTCATTATTGGGCAGGTAAATGACCACACCACAGCTGAGATAAAAAATTTGGGTAACGAATTAAATGATAACATTAACAATTCCACGGAAAGTGTTTTAGAAAAAATTGACACTTCAACAGATTCTATCACGAATAAAATTGGAACAGCCACGGACGATATTAAAAAATCACAGACAGACAGCACAAAAACTCTAACGGATGTTATCAACGCTAATCAACAAGCATATAATAAAGTTTCGAATGAAAACGTAATATTAAAGCAACAGTTATCAAGAGAGAAAACTATAAATAGAGAAATAAACACAAAAGCAAGTCAAGATTTAAAGGCAAAAAATAGTGTGATTAAAGGTCTGAAAAAACAGGTCAAAAGTTTGCGTAAATCTTTGAAAAATTCAAAAAAAGGTAAAGGCAAAGCAAAAGCTAAATTGGTTAATAACGTAACTAGTTCTAGTTTTGGTGGTGGAAAAGTGACGGCAAGAATAGGTAGGTGATGTTATGGCTTTTACTATCACACCCGAACTAGAAAATTATGCACATGGAGTTAAAGAGAAATACGGTGTCCCCGAATCGGTTACGTTAGGCCAAGCCATATACGAAAGCTCGTTGGGACAAAGTAATATAGCGAAACAAGCGAACAATTGGTTCGGAATGAAAGGAACAGGAACGGCTGGTTCTTACAACGGCTGGCAGAAGTTCAATAATGTATCTGAAAGCTTTGATGCATATGGAAAACTTTTAAGTAAAGAACGGTACACATCACAGACGAAAAATGCGACAACCACAGCTGAATATCTACAAGGGATTGTAAATGGCGGTTACTGTTCCGATGCAGGTTATGTTAGTAATGTTTTAAAAATTATCAATGATAATAATTTAGAACAATATAACACATCGCAATATAAGGGTAGTTCATCATTGTTAGACAGTGCAAGTTCTGCCATGAGTGGAATAGGTAGTGCAGTTACAGATACCGCTAAAAATATCGGAGCAAAAATTTTGACTGCTGGTTTTATAATTTTAGCGATAATTCTCAGTATTTTATGTATTGCAAAAGCATTCGAGGGGGTGAACTAATGAGTGTATTGCAGACGGCGTCTTCACTAATCGGAAAAGTAAAATATTCGTTCGGTTCATCCTCTATTACAAGTGCAGGTGGCACAGGTGACTGTTCAGCATTTACGCAGTATGTTTTCAAGCAAAATGGAGTATCACTACCCCGAACGGCTGAGGGTCAATATAATTCTGCAAAAGGGATACTAGTTGACAGGTCAAAATTGCAGGCAGGTGATTTAGTTTTCTTTAAAGGAACATATAAATCTGGTATTAGTCATGTTGGAATTTATGCAGGCAATGGAAAATTCATCCACAATAGTTCTTCAGGTGGCACGAAAATATCAGATTTAAACAGCGATTATTATAAAAATCACTGGGCTGGTGCAAAACGAATCACAGGAGCAAACGCAGGTTCATTGACAGCCAATCTTGATAGCGTAGTCAAAGGGCTGAAAGGTCATGTAAAATATGATTATTCTCACAAAAATTCATTCAAAACAACTGATACAGATATAACAGTTGATTGCGGTGGTTTTGTTTCCTATATTTTGCAGAAATTGGGAGTAAAAATCACAACAACTTCTCTTACTGGTTTATTAAATTCCAGTGAGGGTGTTGAGGTCAAAAATAAAAACGATTTACAGGCAGGAGACGTTATATTTTATAACAATGTTGGGAGAAAAGGTCTGTCTCATGTCAACATTTACTTAGGAAATGGAAAAGTCGCAGAAAGTACGAGAAGCGCAAACGGTTTCAAGATAACGAATTTACAAGGATATTATGATAAACATATCTATAAAATTAAACGATTTAATATCAACACGGATTCATTATCCGATATGACTGAAACTATCGGAGATGGGTTAAGCAATGCAGGAAGTGGTTTTTTAAACATTTTTAAAGAAATCGGGGCTAATATTTTAGTAGGTGTCTTGATAATTGTTTTGATATGTTTAGCATTTTATTTATTATTTAAATCTTTCGATTAAAAGAGGTGAAAAACATGGGTGTTTTATCAAACGAGTTAAGTTCTTGGCGTAAACACTTGGTTGAGTGCAAAGCAGGAATTGTTAACACATTAAATTTTAGGGATACACGACCAAACGTAATGCTAGTAATGAATCCTAGCAATTCAAAAATCATGTGTTGTTTAGACAGTATCCCGACTGAAAAAAATTACGATTTTATGATAAAAAATCACTATGCACGACTAGTAGGCAGACCAACCCCTACGTCACAGGTCTATTTTTTATCCGACTATGACGTGACATTGCAGATATACAGTATTTATGACAAAAATTTCGACCCGTCTTGGCTGTCAGATTTTAGCATTGATAATGTAAATATAGAATCTGAAACTATGCAACCACTTTTGGACGCATTAAAAGCACAGTCAAAAACAGAAATTGAAGGTGTAAAAGAGGGAGTCATTTTACCTACACATGATAGTGATATACTTACACAATTAGAGACTTTTTTTAAAAATAAATCATTTAGTCAATTAATCAGTTCTCATGAACTTGACGACATGACTAATCTTAAATCACTATTAAGATGTATTACTAATAATCACAATAAATTAACCGACATAAATAGAGTTAATTTAAAAAATCTGAATGATAGTATTCAATCTTTAAACACTACTTTACAGGACTGTAAGTCATTATTAACTGACATTAAAACAAATACCACACCAACCACAACACCGTAAAGAGGGGGGGCATTTATATGAGTAAATTATATCTCGACATTAGCCATCACCATAGAGTAAAAAATTGGGCAGAACTGGAAAAAAATTGTCCGTTTTTAATTACAAAAGCAACTGAGGGGCAAACATTCGTAGACAGCTATTTTCCTGTAGTTGTCTACGAATGTGAAAAAAGAAAAATTCCTTATTTTTTGTACACATTTTTACGTAGGGGAAATGTTAAAAAACAGATTAATTATTTGGTTGATAAAGTTAACAAAGTGAAAGGCAGTAATTTTATCGGATATTGTTTAGATATTGAATGTGGAAACAGTGCAGAAGAAGTGCAAGAAGCTGTAGATTATCTAGACGAAATCTGGACAGGAAAAAAGCTGTTTTACTATATGTATTCCGATTATGGTAAATATAAGAATACAATCAAAAATCTGGATAAAAGAAGTTGGTGTGTATGGGAAGCACGATATGGAAGAAATACGGCTAAATACAATAAGGCATATCCACCTCATGAAATTGTAGATTTACATCAGTACGCAAGTGGGGTCAGAATTCCGTTCATGACGGGTGGCATTGACGTGAATAGATTGACAGGGAGCAAGTCTGAACGCTGGTTCTGTACAAAGAAAAAAGTAAAAACTGATTATTTCAAAAAGTGTTCAAAAGAGCAGACGAGTATTATTGCAGGATTAAAAGAAAATGGTTATAAATCTAATTATAACTATCGTTCACTCATTGCACAGGTAAACAATATCAAAAATTATGCAGGAACAGCAAAACAAAATATCAAAATGCTGGATATGTTAAAAGCTGGAAAACTTGCAAAACCATTGTAAAAGAGGTGTTGATAATGTATAATATAATTCATTTATTGAAATGTAGTTCTCCTGCATTGGCACAACATTTTGAAGAATCGGAGAATTCTCTCAAAAAATTAAATGAAATTAGTGTAGATTTTGAAAAACGTTTAGACAATTTAGAGGGTGAAATTGTTTATACACCTTTTGAAAAACTCATCGAATCACAGTCTGAATTTGTAGAACAAAAAAGAACAATTGAAGGAACGGATTATACAGCTTATTTCCAGCGTATTCAAATTAATCCTTCAGATAATGAGGTTGTTTATAATCCATCATTTTGCCCACACTGTTCACAATATATAGAAGATGATTCCGAAATATCTTACACCGAAATACCACTTATGGATTATGATAATTTTGATGTGTTTAAAAATCAAGATATTACAGGGTTCGCAATTTCTAGAGTATATAACAAAAATAACAAAGCAACAGACATTTATCTATTAGTGACTAAAAGAGTCTATGATAGCTTAAATCAGACCGCTATAGGGTCTGAAATTAAGTATAAATTATATGTATAAAACTGGGGGTAATATTATGATAAATTTCAAACAACATATGGAGAACATTCATCCATGTTTATTAGAATATTTTGAATATTTAGAGGATAAAATTGATAATAAATCATCTAGTAAAACAACTATTGTTTTGACATATGATTTAAATTTACCTCAAGAATATGATATGTTTATTTCTGAACGTATTGGAAAAATCGCGACAGGAGAAGCCAACAGTGATGATGATGTACAAGTCACTTTAGCAAATTATGGACTTAATCTTATCAAAAATGCTTATTTTTTAGTATTTCGTTCTAGTGGTAGGGCTGTTATTTATTACAATAATAATAAAATGGGGAGAGATACAACACAAATGGAATATTATTGTATGGATAATGAAATAGGTAGAAAAATTTTAATTAATCCAACTACCAGAGTAATGAAATTAGTTAGAACGAACGTATAATAAAAATAGGGTAGGAAGTAATTTTCCTACCCTCTTATTTTGCATGATTTTTAAATTGTTAATAAGTTATGTAATTAGATTAAGCCACAGGTTACGAAATCTCGTCCTGCTTTCGTCTTTCCACCGAGCTTTTCGATTGTGAAATCTTCGCCATCCATAATATCCACTATATCGAAAAACATCTCTTTAAAGCTCTTACTATTAGTTGCAAAGCATTCTCCCGTCTTATCCATCATGGAGAGAATTTCCACTTTCTCTCCTGTACCGCTGTTTACATCGGAAAACTCAATCCAATGTGCAACTGAAATCTTTGCACCGTTTTCCAGACTTTTCACTGTTCTAATTTTCTGGTTTTTTGTCATCATAAAGATATCTTTCTTTGTCATTGTTTCGTCTGATTTTCTTAAAATTTCCATCATTGTTTCATACCTCTTTCTTTCTTAATTTAGTTTTCTGTTTCTGCTGGTGCTTCTGTTGATTCGACTTCTTCAAACGGCTGTTTGATGAATGCTATCACTTCTTCAACCGTAAGATAGTTTTCGTAGCTGTCAAAGAAAAATTCTCTGAAGCTCTTTTCCATAGGGTCAATTTCTTTTTTCTTGACAAGTGCATTGTACTCTTTCAGTGCAACTTTTTGTAATTTTTCAGCACCGAAAACTTCTCCATTTTCGGATACTAAATTTTTACCCTCTGCTAACTGTTTTTCCAGTGACTTAATTAAATTCATCGTGCTACCTCTCTTTCTTTAATTGTTTGTCTATTTTGTTTACAATTATATTATATCATACTTGACTAAAAAGTCAAGCATAAAATACAAAATTTATAAAGTTTTTCTTGTCGATTAATACCGTATGATAGCGGTCTAAAGTTACCATTATGCAAGACCCAATATCTTCCACTTTTGTAAAAGATAAGTGGTCTATTTTTTTATACATTTTTCCGTTGGAATCATAGCAATATGCTGTTAGTTTCATTCATCAACCACCACCGTAATTTGATTATTGGTTATCATAATGCTGTAATATAAATTAGATAGCATGTCCCATTTCCCCGATAATGTTTTAAAATCTATACACCGTTCGCTAACATTAACGCTAGTTATCGGTGCATTGATATACAACCACTCGTTCGTTATCTTACTCTTAGCTGTTAAGTATAACATATTAAAACCCCCTTTTCCTTTTGATGGAATCTCGATAAATTTGTTTTACATCAATGATAAACCGAGCACATTCATGTCTTGTTTCTTTATCAATTATATCACATATATTCCAAACATGCATAGCTGTTGTAAAATCGTCAAAGAGAAGAAGTGTATCTTCTATTGAATGTGACGTTTGGAGAATGTGATTACAACCCTTTTCTACAGCCTGCAATGCTTCTTCTTTTTTCATCATATTAACATCCCCATTTCTCTTTATAACAAGTTTCTTCTTCACTTGTGTATGGTTTAATCAAATTTTCAATATAATCGAAAGGTTCAATATAAGCGAATATTTTTGCTATTAACTTGCTTATAATACGGTGTTCGTTGTATGCCTGCATCCAGATATCATAATTAACACTTGCATGAATTACAATCCACCTATTCTCCCTATCGAAATTAAATAAATCTTGATATAAAGTTTTCAGATATTTCTCGTCATATGGGGTAAATGGAGTGTGACTGTAAATCTTGTTCCACATTTCTAATGCCATAGACGCTAATTCCTGTTCGTGAATATAATTTGTCATTACTTTTCTCCTCTCTTAATTAAATATTCTTGTTCTTGTTCTGATAAAAATTCTTCACTGTTTCCGGTGTCAGTTTCTGCACTGTCAGCGAAATACTGAATGTCGAACAGATAAGTTACATCTGTATCACATTTTTTAGTTGTTTTGACAACCGATTCTATCAGCACGTCATTAGAACTGATGAAATTCTGAGTTGCTTTCTTAGTTGTAAATTTTGCTGTTTTTGTAGAACCGTCTGGATTGATATAAATAATATTATATGTCATTGTTTTTCTCCTCTCTTTCTTTTAATTGCTTGTCTCTTTTAACTGTCTTTATTATAGCATTTTTGAATGAAAAAATCAATACTTTTTTCAAAATTTTTAAAAATTTTTAATCCATGTCAAGCTCTGGAAATTTACAAATTTTGATAATATTTGTTGACCGTGGACGGTGTTTAATTTTGATGTAATTTTTATCCTCTAAATCGTCTAACATTTGATTAATATGTGACCGTGATTTTGTATTAATTCCTTGTCTCATTTCCTTGTTAGTAGGGCTGTAGCCGTTCGTCTGTTTAAACTTGATAATAAAATCTAGTAAATCTTGTGTTCGTGGTGTTAAATCTTCTTTCATTTTTATATTCCTTTCTATGTTTCATGTGAAACATTAACGGGTGCTAATATCCGTAAAATCGTATTTAAACGGAAGTCCTGTTTCTTCATCGAATTGTACCGTCTGGTCAAGAATATAATCAACTGGTTGTAAAATTATATAAGACCCATATTTCACTTTTTCACCTAAAACAGTTATGTAATTATCATCATTATTTATATGATATTCTGGTCTCAATTTTCCACTACCTTTGTAGTCGTCCATATTATCAACTATGCTATGAAAAACGAACCCTTTGCCATAATTATTTATATCGTTTTTCAATTCTTTTACAGCTGATTTAGGGACACCGGCTGTCACGCTATACAGATTGCCTTTTTGTCTATAACAGTAACGCTTACAGCCTAACGTTATAAATTCTTCGATTATTCCTTTTTCTTCTGTAGTTTCATTCTCAGCCTGTCCAATAACAAATTTTTCACCGTTATAATTTACTATACCTAACCCCCTCTTTTTCGCTTTTTCTTCTACTTTTTTATTATATTTCTCTACTTTTTTAAAATCCCATCCGTAACCTTTGCAACTGTCAGTATCGCTATATATCCAGTATTTACAACAACTTCCTAGTTCAAATAAATTATGCTGTGCATATGCAGTAACCCATATAGCCCATTGATACGGCAAAAATGACGATGGATTAGAAAAATATTTAGCATAATCTTCTTCATTTTGTAAGTCATGTTTCCACTCGCAGGTATCATAATTTTCGATATTAATTTCCCTTAAAATTTTCTGTGCTAACATTCCATACATAGCGTTTATGTATGTTTTAGATATTGCGTAGTTTATCGGGTCAATGTGTTTCAATGTACATTTATTATAATATAATTCTTGTACATACTCAGTAAACCATTCTGGCAAGTAATCCTTTTTAGCTATTCTAATTTGTGCCACGTCAGCAGATGAAAAATTATAACACTTTAAATATAAATCTAAATCTGGTTCAGAAAATGGAATTATTACTTCTTTTGCTTTGACTATTCGTCCATTATCTAATATCATTCCCTCTTTGTCTATGTAATCACATTTCGCTAATGCCATAGGTGGCATAGGTCTATCTTTTTCTAGTTCAATATCTTTCATTCTCAGTAATCCGAAAAATGCATAATCATTTGACATTTCGAGTATTTCCGATATTGTGTATTCACCTTTTGTAAATTTTGTCATAGGAAACTTTTCATATAACAAAACGGCTGGATAAGAAGAAGCAAAATCAAACGAATATAAATTATATAATACTTGATTTATATAATATCTGTTTGCGTGTGTATAACCACCATGGAACACACGCTCTAGAAATTTATAATCTTCAAATGATAATTGCAATTCTTTGAATTTATTTCTCCATTTTTTACCTGCTCTAATTACACGGCTTCTTCTTCTAGATTCATTTCTTATAAAACCTGTAGAAGTAAGAGGACAATTTCCAGTATTTACATTTCTACTATTCATAACAGAACGTAATGCCAAACACAAAGAAATTGTATCCACGTTAACATAAAATTTTTCATTTTCCGTTCTATATGAATGAGGACTTCTTATTTTGTTATAGTCCCAAAAGCCTACAGCCTTTTGAATTTCTACTTTTTCATCTTTTGTTAATTTTTCAAGTGATTTTTGAGTGAGTATGTAACTATCACGAAATTCGTAAAAACCAAAGTCCATTGATACATAGTTATGCGATTTTACAGCAAGGGAATTTTGAGGGTAACCGTAATGCTTAAATAAATCATTTCTTAAAAACACATAATCATAACTAAAATTATGAACATATATTATCATGCGCTTATCATCGTCATTGAAATGATTCTGTAAACGGTCTAAAAAATCAAACATTTCAATTGTATTTCTACAATAATATGTTGCTAAACCCTCTATCGTAATTGAAATGTCCGTAATAAATGAAATGTCGTTATAGGTGCAAGTTTCTGTATCTAATGTAATAATATTTTTATAATAATATTTTTTACCCTTACCACGTTTATCGTTGGATACGAAACCTAGTTCTAATTTATGAAAAGGAAACTCATTTATATTCTCTATAATTTCGTATCCTGCTATATTCATACTTACACCTACTTTCTTTTACGTTTTGGTTTTTTACCTTTTCCGTAAAAATACATATCCATCTGACCTGCCCTATCGAATCCCAACTGTTTCGCTACATCGTCAAGATTCTTTGGGCTTTTGCTATTATACTCGTAAAAAGCTTGTCTTATTTCGTCTCTTGAAAAATCCGATTTATATAATTCAATAACTCGTTCTGACCCCATTATTTTTCCGTACTCATTAGATGTCATAAAATCAATAAAATTATTAAAATCCTCAACGGATTGAAATTCTATTCCGTATCGTTCTTCTAGTGTTTCCATTTGTTTTGCTGTTTGGTGTTGTACACCGATAACGCTAGATGTTTTATACGATAGAAATTCCTGCAATTTTCTTATTTCACGAGGTACATTATTATCATATCCACCAGTCTCACGAAACCTCTTTCTATGATTAGAATTATAAATTCCTTTCACAGCTTCTTTATACTTCTTGCTTGCACCATAGTTGATGCCAGCTTTTTCCAGTTCACGCTTTTGTTTGTTAGCTTGTTTCGCTAACTTATTTCTTAATTTTACCTGCCTTTTCTTCTCTGCTTCTGATTTTTTTGGCATTAAAATCACTCTCCTTTATAACAATTATATTTAACTGTCATACTACCACAATAATCTTCCCAGTTGCAATCTTCATAAGGACAATATAAAAATGATTCATCCCTACAACCGGACACTTGATATTCTTCATAAACTCGAATTTTCCTGCGACATTTTGGACATTCTATATCATAACGACTATCATTATACTTCATAATATACTCCCCTATAATATGTTATTTTGTAACTCTTTTACAGAGCGCAAAATAACTGACTTTCCGGTGTATCTACGAATTTTAGCGATAGCACCAGAAATTGACTTGGAACAAACAAGAAATTTTTCCCCATCATTTACAATTAATTCATAAATAACGGATGAATTTTTACTGTCAATTTTCACTATTTTTACGTCATCAAATGTCATATATTTACAACTCCTTTCTATTTATATATTTATTATATCATATGTATATACAATTTTAAATCACAATATATTAAACAAAAAATTTA
>SAMEA3663046__coassemble_1347_pt1 | contig 15484 bp, 20 predicted proteins | sample SAMEA3663046__metabat2_high_PE_005 | metagenome-assembled genome bin SAMEA3663046 (sample SAMEA3663046) | pig gut metagenome | biome: pig gut; feature: pig-associated habitat; material: faeces | place: France | collected 2012
TTATATTATGATACTTATTATTATTTTATTAGCCACGGCAAAAAATACGAAGCAAGTGAAATTATACGTGGATTAGAAAATATTAATATTGTTGTAAAAGAGGTTGAAAAATTTGAATTGCCAGCAGCAGATAGTGCATTAAAATATTTTCTTTTAAATAAAGAATCACAAAAAGGCAATGAATATGATTTAACTCAAGATATGAAGAATGTTGCATATTCAAAAAGTGGTTTTGTAGTTTTTAAGCAACTGTATTATAAAGATAAAGATTCTGTACTTGGTGGGATTGATGATATTTTCGAATATGAAAACGTATATAGAAGAACTTTAAAAAAGGTGTTAAATTCTTACAAATAATCAAATGGCTGCACACGGTGTTTAGTGTGTTAGCCTTTTTTTTTTATGCTTATTTATAAATGAAATATAAACAAACAATTAAAAAAATATTAAATCGTCATTTTTAGACAAAAAAGGCTATACAGAGATTTTTTTATTTGAAATTTAAATACCAATTTTGATATAGTTTAGACACTCTCTCAGAGAGATAAAACACAAGGAGGTATTTAATATGTCAAATAAAAAAGAATTAAAACAATTAAAACAATTACAAGGTATTGCTAATGAACTGGAAAAACTGAAATTGTATAATATGATGGTTATGTTCTGCACAGATTATATAGAAATATTGGTGTCAGATACAGAATTTAACACATATACATATACAATACCTACAAAAGTTGATAAGCAAATTCAGGGTAAATGTTTGTATGCATGTGGTAAAAACACAAAGAAAATGCAACAATCAGTTATTATGGCGTTAAAAATTGAAATGAACGTTTTGAAAGCAGGATACTAAAAGTCAGGGTGCTAAAAGCACCCTGTTTTTTTTGCCCATTTTTGAATTTCTATCTGTCATATTAATATTATACAAAATAAATTTCTTAACACATTTATTCTAATGTGTATTTCCATTAAAAAACACAATAACGCGGGGTGGAGCAATTGGAAGCTTAGCAGACTCATTATCTGAAGGTTGCAGGTTCAAATCCTGCTCCCGCTATTACATTTTATCCAATAAAAATGTGGGATGGCTTAATTTGTTAGGTCGTTTTTCATTAAACGGATATTATGCAGCCGACGGGCATAAACGGGCATAGTCAAACTAAACAGACTTTAAAAAGGGGGATTTTAATATGGCAGATATAGAAAATACTGTACAAAATACTGCAGGTGAAGCAGGCACAAACACAAATTTTGATATGAATTCTTTTATTGAAAATATAGCAAATGCTGTATCTAAAAGAACTTCTAAAATTGAAAATTCTATAGTTAATGACAATATTTCAGGGCTTTCAAAAGAAGACCAGGAAGCTGCAATTAGATTATGGAACGAACACAAAACAAAAGAGGCTAATAAAACAGTTAATACAATTAATGCATTAACAAAAGAAAGAGACGAATTAAAAGCAAAAGTTTCAGCTTACGAAACAAAAGAAAGACAATCAATTATTAAGACGAATTCACTTAATGTTTTAAACAATATGGAAATAACAAATTCCAAAGATATAAATCTTATCCAGGATTTAGCAGGAGATAAGTTGTATGCATGCGTAAAAGAGGACGGTTCCTTTGATGAAGATAAAGCAAAAACATTATTTGAAGATATAACAAAAAAATATGAATTAAATTTTGAAACAAAACGAAATCCAAAAATCCAAATGGGGGCAACTAAGCAAGATCCAAAAGAACAAGGAGACGGCTTAGATATATATAGAAAGATTTTAGGATTTTCTAAGAAACAAGGGGGTTTTTAAATGGCAAATAGTATACAAGTTGCTCAATTATTCGAAAATTTAGTTGATGAAGGATATAGAGCAAAATCAAGAACAGCAAGATTATTTGAACAGGGATTAATTACACCAGTTGGTGAAGGTTATGGTAAATTTCAAGTTATGAAAGTATCAACAGAAGGAATTGGTACATATGATAAAAATTTAGGATATGCAAAATCAGGAACAACAGTTTCTTATGAAGAAATTAATCCTGATATTGATTTATCAGCTTCTATTACAATTGATCATTTTGATAATGCAGAAACATTAAATAAAGCATTAGCTTATGGTTATAGAGATATCCAGGACAAATTAATTAGAGAAGTAGATGCTATCCGTATTGCTTCTATTGTTAAGGGTGCAAAAGCTGAAAATATTGTTCAAGGAACATTTGCAACAGGCGATGACGTAGTAAAGGCTATCCGTGCAGCTATTGTAAAGATGGACAACGAAAGAGTATATGATGATAAAGTTTTACTTGCAACATCAGCAGTAATTGGAGCTTTAGAAGATATGGACTCTTATAAATCAAAACAAGTATTAGGAAACTTCGTTGAAACTGTAAAAATGGAACAAGATGTTTTTTATACAGCAGTAGACGTAAAAGACGGTAAGAGTGGAGAATTCAATTACAGCAAGAATACAGAAGCAAAGGATATTAATTTTATGATTGTATCTAAATCAGCTATAGACTGCAGCGCAAAATCAAGAGCTAAATATATTTCAGCTGATGTAAATCAAGACCTTGACGCAGACTCAATGAAATTAAGATTCTATGCATTATCTGCATATGTATTCGACAACAAGAAAGATGGTATCTATGTAAATACTGCTGCAAAATAAGGAGGAATAAACTATGACAATAACATATGGTTATATTCCAGAAAAGCAAGAAGTTAAGGCAGATACTAAGAATGCAGCACAAGTAAAAAAGGAAACTGTAAAAAAAACAACTAAAACATCAAAGGGGGAATAATCCTCCTTTGAATATAAGAAAGGAGCGGATAATATGTTTGTCGATTATGAAGATTATCAAAAATACGGAAATAACATTTTATCAGAAGATGATGCTTATAATTTTCTAAATAAATCTGAAAGACAAATAAACGCCCTTTGTAATAATCGAATATTTGACAATTCAATTCAAAAATATATGGATAAATCTCAAGAAATCATAAAACAAGTAATATGTGAACACGCGGAATTCTTATATACAAAGAAAGATGAAATTTATAATGGCAAAATAAAAAGTTATACAAATAATGGAGCTTCTATTACTTATGATAGTAATTTAGCAACAAGGACAATAAATGGTGTGTTTATAAAAAGTGATTTATACAGTGAATTAGTTCAAACAGGAATTTGTTATAGAGGGATCTAATGAATTTAATATTAAATGATAATTTAGAATGTATTTTAACTATAAACTATAACAGAAATGATATAGACGGGAAACGAATTCCTTTATTTACTAATAAAAAGTTTAAATGTTCATATTCAACTAAAAATTCAATAGCTTATACAAATGACAATACAGAAACAATAGCAAAAGGAAGTGTAAGAATTAATGGGGATATTTTAAAAAAGGAATATGACGTATATGACGGGACCTGTACAATACTTAATGAAACACACAATATTATTAGTATTAAAAGATGTAGAAACGTATTAAATAGCCAAATAGTAGATTTCACAGAGATTATATTAGAATGAGCAAATATGTAGAGATAAATATAGATGATAAATTCTTGAGTAAGCATTATCCAAATATTTTAGGTGAAGTTGTAGAAGGTGTAATAACTGATGTTGAAAATAGAGAAATAACACCATACTTTACAGGAGCAACACAACAAAGTATGGAGACTTCAACACAGGTATATTCAAAATCAGCTGCAATTATGAATACCACTCCTTATGCTTCTAAGATATACACACAAATAGGGCATAAATTTTCAAAAAAGAAAAATAAGCACGCACAGGCAGAATGGTTTGATCCTTATGTTAATGGTGTTGGTAAAGATATGATTGAAAAATCATTAGCAGAAGCAATTAAAAGGGAAGGCGGGGATTAAATATGTTAGATATAAAAGATTTTTTATTAAATATATTAAAAGATAAATTAGATCCAGGAATTGAATTTCAAACAGGTAGATTAGATGAAAAAGAAAAAAGCGTTTTTATAACAAATGATGTAGAACAGGTAAAAGAAAAAACTTATAATGCTAAGTATTTTAAGCAAAATATAGCAATAATTTTACATTGGAACGATAACTATACAGAAACAAGAAAAAAAGCGCTTGAAATATATAAAATAATAAAATCATTATCTATGGAGTTATGTGATGAAAATACAATGATTATAAAATGTAAAATGGATGATGATTTTCCAAGTGATTATAAAACAAAAATTAAAATATATGCACAAGAAATAGATTTTCAAGTGTTATATATTAAAGCAGAATAAGGGGGTTTTTAAATGATAAGTGATGTTACAAGTTTTAATATTCCAGCTTCCAACAACGAATATAAAACAGTTAGAATATGTAAAGTAGGCGTAAATGCAACAAACGCAAGTGATTTCGCAGAAATTCCTAATACTACGTCTACAAGTTCTAAACTAAATACAGAAACAAAAGAAAATATGTATTATGGCGACGCAGGTAAATCAAAAAGAAAAACTTCTAATGCACCAAGTGTTGAAGTTGAATTTGTATATTCTAAGAAAAATGAAATACATAACAAGATTTTAGAATTTGGTAAAGGTATTAATGAAGCAGGTATGACACAGATTGAAGCTGATGGTTTCGACGGTAAAACTGTTTCATTTATAGCAAATGTTGAAGTTGAAAATTTTGGACCAGATGGCGCACCTGACGACGACGCAACTGTAAAAGTGACTTTTTCATATGCAGGCGGACCAATATTATATACAAATACAGAATCAAATACAGATTCACATGTATAACTAAGTGGGGCTGAGTTAGCTCAGTCCCTTTTTTTGAAAGGAGAAATTAATATGTCAAATTACGTAATAAAAAATAGTATTATAGGAAGATTTAGCAATGAATATCCAGAGTTAACAATAACAGAGGATTTAACAGTAAAAATAAATGATGATTTAGAAAAAATAATTGAAGCAGGCGAAATAGCAACAGTATTTGAAGATTTAGATAATGAAGACAAAGTACCAACTAAAGAAGAAATAGAAGCAATAAAAGAAGCTATGTCAGATATATTCAAAATTTTAATAGTGGATAAAAAGGATTATGAAGCAGTAGAAGCTTTAAATCTTAAATTACAAGATAAAATAACTTTAATAAGCGCAATCTTTACAACAGCAAGACACGAAGAATTAAAAGAGGTTGCAGAAACAGATCGATTTCAAGAATAATGAAAGTTATTACAGTTTATATGAAGATTATGACGTTATAAACGCTGATTTTAGAAAATTTTACAATAGAAGTCTAAAAGATGTAATTTTAGACAAAGAAATAAAATGGCCCGAATTTTCTTATATGGTTGCAAATTTAGGCGAAAAAAGCGGTTTAGCGTATTTAGTATATATAAGATCAGAAAAAGATCCTGTAAAGATAAAACAATTCACACCAGCTCAACGAAAAATATATTTAGATTGGAAGAAAAATCACAAAACAGTAATTAAGGTAAACGCAAATGATATAAAAATTATGCAAGATAATCATAATGCGTTCATCAACGCCCTTAAGTCTACTGGAAAGTTTATAGACAAAACTAAATAGGGGGTGAATTAATGGCTTATGCGGCAGGTTCAGTAGTCTTAAAGATTGATATAGATGATAGTTCCGTTAATAAAAGTCTTACTGATATTAAAAGTCAAGTGAAAGATATAGGTAAAGACTTAGGGGAATTATCAAAGTCATTTAGAAACACAAAAATGACAAATCTAAAAGACGATATAAAAGATGCAAGAACGTATTTAGATACGTTAAAGCAAATAAAACAAATTTCAAAAGATATAAAAAATACAAGACTTTCTAATATTTCTGGTAATTCTACCAACAATTCCACAAATAAAGCAAATTCAAGCGGTTTAACAAAATCAGATGGTACAAAATCAAATTTTACACCACCAACATTGCAAGCACAATTATCACAGCAAAACGGATCAGGCTTAGATAGTCTTTTAGGTTCATTAAATAAAGCTTTTGGTGTCGGTATGAAGGTCTTAAAAGTAGCAACAGCTATATCAGCAGTTTATGCAGTATTAAAAACAGCTATGAATACATATGTAAAGGCATTAAAAATGACCTTAAGCATTTTGTCTAATTCTGTTAAATACTTCACAGAAATGAACATAGCTGCTGCAAAATTTGTTTATACATTTAGCGGTGCAAAAACTGTGGTTAATGCCTTAAGTTCTGGATTTTCTTATTTAAAAAATAAGGTACAAGAAGCATTTTCTATTGATAATATAAAAGAATTTCTAAGCAGTTGCGTGAAATTAGGAAGCGCATTAACGGAAGTACAAAACGTTATAGATAAGACATTTGGAAACGATTCAAATACTATTAGTTCCTGGAGCAAATCATTATTAACAACTTTTGGATTAACAGAATTAGAAAGTAAAAATATGGTTGGTAATATTGGTGCTATATTAAATAGTGCAGGTATGGCAAGTGATCAGATGTCAATAATGAGTAAAAATATTACTTTGGCATCTGCAGATATGGCTTCATTCTACAATAAAGATGTAGATGATACATTCACAGCCATGCGTTCTGCGATGACTGGACAAGTTAGACCAATGCTCCAGTTTGGTGTATCAACACACGCAGCAACATTACAGGAATATTTATTAAAAAATGGAATAGACGCAACTTATAATTCTTTAAATTATGCTTCAAAAGAATTAGTTAGATATAACTATATGATGGAAACATTATCAGGAATTATGGGTGATTTTACAGATACACAGTGGACATATGCCAATCAACAAAGAACATTAACGCAGGAATGGACACAATTTAAAACAATATTAGGTAATTCTTTAAAAACAGTCTTAACTCCAGTTCTTATAATTCTAAGAGCTATTGTATCAGCTTTAACACAAGCAGCTCAGGCTTTATATTCTTTTATTTCAGGTTTAGGAATTTTTCAAAAATGGAATATTACATTAGATCAAAATGCAAGCACAGCAGAAGGATTATCAGATCTATATGATGATATGGGAGAATCCATAAGCAGCGCAGCAAAAGAAGCTAAAAAGGCAGTTTCTTCATTTGATGAATTACACAAATTAAATGATAAAACAAAAGGTTCAGGTTCTGGCGGCGGTGTAGATATAACTGGATTACTTCCTGTATGGGACAATTATCCTGATGTAAAGCCACAAACACATCCATTATATGAAGCTACAAAAAATCTTATAAAAGAAATAAAAGCAGCATGGGATAAAGCAGACTTTACAGACTTAGGCAAAAAATTAGGAAGCAAGATTAATGAAGGATTAACATGGCTAAATGATCATTGGGGCGGAATATTTGGAGTTGTAAAGAATTTCGGTGTATCATTAGCAACATTTTTAAATGGATTAATCAAAGAAACAGATTTTTCATTAGTTGCGCAAACTTTACAAAATTCAATTAAAACAATATTATGGACAGCATTTTCATTTATAACAAGTTTTAATTCTGGTGAAGCAGGTATAAAAGTTGGTGATTTTATAAATGGATTATTTAAAAAAGGTGATGACGGCGAAACAACATTATCTTTATTCGCAAAGACAATTTCAGCAGCTATCAATAATATAAGTAATTTAGTTATAAATGCAATGAAAACTATAAATCCTGTCAAAATTGGTACAGAAATAGCAAGAAGTATAAATATTGCTATTAAAAATATCAATTTAGGAATGTTAGGCGAAGCAATAGGAAGCTTAGCAAGTACATTATTTCAAGCATTATCAACAGCTTTTCAAAATATCAAATGGAAAGAATTAGGACAAAATATTAATAATTTTATAAAGGGATTATTTAAAGAGGATTCGGACGGTAATACATTTTTAGATTATGCAGGTGATATGGCAGTTTCGTTCATAAACGGAATTGTAGAAGCATTACAGGAAGTTTTATCTGGAGACGGATTACAAAAAGCAAACGAAGAAATTAAACAATTCTTCCAAAAATTAAGAGACGGCATTGATTGGGGAAATTTAGCAAGCGTAGTTTATAAATTAAAAGATGAAGTACAGTTATTATTCCATGACGCTTTAAGCGCAGTTGATTGGACAACAGTTGTATTAGTTGCTATGGACTTATTAAGTGATGCAATGACAGGCGGATTACAAATATTATTAGCTGTTATTGGTGTTCTATTAGGTGCGGTAGTAGAAACAGTATTAAAAATAGTAGGTCAATTGGCAGCGTCTATCGTAGAGGCTATTGTTGGAATAATTACAAGCATAGTAGGATTACTAAAATCATTAAAAGACTTAATTGTTTTAGGTATACAAAATTTTGGACCTCAAATAATAGAGTTCTTTAAAGGTATTTGGGAAGGTATCAAAGGCGTATTCAGCAAAGTTGGCGAATGGTTCAAAGACACGTTCAGCAACGCAGCAAAAGGCATAAAAGAAGCCTGGAACGGTATTACAAATTTCTTCAAAGGTATTTGGGACGGAATAAAAGGCATTTTTGAAGGTGTTGGGGATTGGTTTAAATCTAAATTTGAAAGTGCATTTAAAGGAATTTCAGACGCCTGGAGCAAATTTAAAGACGCAATAGGTTTAGGTGATGATGAAAATGTAAATGTCAATGTAAATGGAACACCTTTAAAATCTTCGTTATCGCTTCCACACTTAGCAACTGGTGGATATGTTGGAGCAAATATGCCTCAGTTAGCAGTGATTGGTGATAACAGATCACAAGGTGAAATAGTATCACCTGAAGGAAAAATGTTTGAAGTTATGACAAATGCTTTAACAGCTTTCTTTGGTGGTGAATTCTTATCAGCATTAGGAAACACGATAGCAAGTTCTGTACAAGGATACGGTGGAAAAGGTGATGTAATAATTCCATTAAACATTGATGGAAGTGAAATAGCAAGAATTATGCTTTCACAGCAAGATATAGAAATGGCAAGGAGGGGATAGTTGATGATACCACAAGAATTATTAAATGATAGTAATAAATTTTTAATCAGTATAAATGGGGTTGACTTATCAGAATACATTACAGAGTTTTCATATAATGAATATGATATATCCTCTTCTGATAGCGGTTTAAATGATAATGGTGCAATGAATTTGGATATTGTAGCAAAAGATAAAAGAAAATTAACTATCAAATGGACTGAATGCCCTTCGTCATATAAAACAAAAATCAAAAATGCATTAAGTGGAATTACATTTAATGCTAAATGGGTTTGTGGTGATGATGATGAAAGTATAACAGTTTACTCTTATAGAGGTGATAGGACATATACAATGAAACAATTAAAAACAGATAAAAAGCCTTTATGGGATGTTTCTGTTTCTGTAATAGGAATGGAGGGCGAATAATGTATAAAGTAAGTGATGAATATATAGCACAAGTTGCTACTGGAACATTAGAAAATAAGGAATTATCTGGAAGTATTAAATTATTAACGGGGGAGGTTCTCCCCCTTTCTAATAAGGATTTTTCCAATTCTTCTGTTTCTATTGATAATAAATGCAGTAATAATTCAGATATTAATTTAGGATCTGCTTATATTGGCAAATTATCATTAGGCTTAATTGGTGATTATGATAGATACAGTATAAATAAAGCAGATGCGGGAGCAGTTATTACTTTACAATATAAATTAGGGGCGCAAATAATTCCTTTAGGTGTATTTAATGTGTATGAATGCACAAGAAAAGGAAGAAAGCTTTCTATCAATGCTTATGATAATATGAGCAAATTAAACAAAAAGCTTAATACAGATAATGTAAATGGTCATGTATTAGATGTTATAAAATGGATAAGTAATAGCTGCGGAGTAGAATTTAAAAACACAGACGAAGAAATAAACGCGTTCAGCAACGCACAGACTGTATGTAATATTACAGCAGAGAATTATGAAACATACCAAAATGTATTACAAGAAATATGTGAATTAATGGGAGTTTTTGCTTATGCAGACAGAGACGGAAAAATAATTATAAAAAGATTTGGAAATATAACAAATTTTAAATTAATACCAAAAATGAGAAAAAATGTTGATCCTGCAGATTATGACGTATATTATACAACTTTAATTGAAACAGATATAAATAATTTAAAAATGACATCAACAAGCGGTGATGGAAAAGGATTGACATATGAAATAGATAACAAATTAATTACAGGGGTACAAAAAGAAAAATGCGTAAGAAATATTATGTTAGAACTTTCTAAAATAAAATATACTCCTTGCAATTTAGGCATAGTATTTAATCCAGCTTTTGATTTAGGGGATATTATAACAGTTAAAGCGGACGGAATTATATTAAAACAGGATATTGATATTCTTATAACGGATTATAAATTTTCTTATAATGGAAGCAGCACTTTAAATTCTGTTGGATCTAATAGGTTCTTAATTTCAACTTCTACATCATCAAATAGTACTTCTTATGGCAGTTCTTATAATACTTTAAAAAATAATGGCACATATATTGCAACATATAAAAGCATTAGTGAATATTCTATAAATAATGAAGATAAAACAATTGCGTCTATAGATTTCACAATTGGTGAAAGTGATAAAGTATCAATAAGCGGACAGTGTTTTATAACTGTAAATACAGCAGGTACATTAAAAATAAAATACGCACAAAATGATAATATAGATAGTTTCGTTCCTGAACAGTATTTGACAGAAGGAAAACATATTATTAATTTTTCAAACTGGTTCGATGTATCCGAAACAAACAGTACTAATACATATAGCATACTATTAGTAAGTGATGATGGATTAAACGGAACTATAAAAGTTGATAATGTAAGAGCTTATGTTTTAGCTTCTTCAATGTCTGAAGGAAAATTTTATTCAAATAATGTATTTGAGGAAGAAGTAGACTTAATGAAATATAGAAACAATATAGTTCCATTAGGCTATAAGGAGGAAAAGAAAAATGTATAAAGGAGAGGCAATAATTGAATTAACAAATACAGAAACAGGCGAAAAACAGATATATGATGAACATAATATGATTTCTTGTCTTTTAGATGATTTATTTAAAGAAAATCAAATGGATGGAGTAATAAGACATAATTTTGAATTAAAAAAGTATTTTAAAAAATTGTGTGTATTAGATAATCCAATTTCTAAAAATTCAGATTTAATAAATGACGAAACAAATATTTTAGCGTGTAAGGAGCCAACTATCACAAATACATATGATGAAGACGGATTGGAATTAATTTTTAAATTTAATGAAAATGAAGCCGTAGGACAAATAAAATGCTTATCATTAGTTCCAGAGTCATTTGAAAATTTTACAGAGCATAGATGGTATAAAAATGATTTATTATCAGGAAGCTACACTGTAAAATCAAGTATTAAAAGCGATTATAAGCTTATAAATATAGATTTTGACAATAATTGGTGTTGGAGTTTGGAAACGCAAGGATTTGATACATATAAGCAGAACGAACCTTTTTATGTTTATCTTAGAAAATATTATCATAATTTTTCAATAATCCCATTATCAAACTATGATGAAATGAATATGAAACTATTAGAGACAACGGAAATTGACATATCAACTATATTAAAAGATGTAGGCGGATTTTCAAGTTATGATTATATAAATTTTGCAGTTGATGAAGATAATAATAGAATAATTATTTATGCTTTATCATCATATAGAAAAATTTTAAGAACTTGTGTATTTTCAATAGATAATACAGCAGATGTAGCATTTTATGATATGACAATTCCAAATGATATTAATTTAAAAATATCTTATTCATATTGGGGAAAATTAACACAGACATTATGCCGTAAAGGAAAATTATTATTTATGGCAGAAGTAAATAAAGAAGATGAGGACGTAATAGAATATGTTGCAATAGATCCAACTAATTCAACAAATTACGACGAATACGATATTATTTTCATTGGCGGAACAAGAAATGAAGATTGCGAAAATGAAGCTTTAATGAATTTAGAAAATGGCACAACAATAGGAACGCATTTAATGGTTAAAAATAATGTGGCATATGTAATACCACAATATGATTCATATCCTACTGGATTTTTTTATAAGTCAAAATACATACAAATAACAGCAAATGGATCTGAATTGAAATTTGATTATTATTTAGCTGCTGATATTGTCAGCACTATTAATGAATTATCAAAGACAATATATAAATCAGATAAGCAGACATTAAAAATAACATATAGAATTACACAAGCAAAGGAGGGATTTTAATGGAGTACAGTGTAAAAGTAGTAAAAAACGGAAGCGAAACATATACAGATATATTACACATAACAGATATGATACCTTCTATTGTAAATGGTGTAATTCCTCAATATTTAACACCTTACTCAGAAACGGCTATGAGTGGGGTGCTTGCAGTATCAGAACAATTAGACAAGACTAACTCCAATATTGATATTTTCGGCGCAACAATTTTAAAGGCTGGACATTTTGATCAGGGAAAATATGTACTTACAGGAATTAACGGACATTTAGGAAGTTTAGCATTTACATACAAAGACAGCGCAGAAAATTACGATAATATAGATAATTTAGTGTCGGGAGGATTAGGAAGATGCCCAAATAGTCCATATTATGTCGATTCAGATAATAATTATGTGTATTTGTTATATGACAGTGGATGGAATAGCGAAGATTTAACATTATATAGATACAAAATAAATACACAAAAATTTGGATTGAATGGCTGGACATTTGAAGATATCAATTTAGATGATGAAAAATGCGCAACATTAGAACAAACAGCAGTAATTCCAAAAAATTTATTTAATATTTGTTATTATTACGATGGATACACAGATCCAAATTATGAAGGATATAATATATATTCACAGAGTACTATCGATTATGGGAATTTTAACGGTCATTCTATTGTGCAAAATAAAGACAGCTTAATTCTTATAAATTATTTTAAATATTATCCAATTGATGTATCAAAGTTAACATGGGAAGGTGAAGAAGTAGTCATTCCTTCAGATATGACAGTTCCGATTCATTCATTTTTTGATATTGTTGTAGTTGATAAACGTACATTTTCATATAATGCTTATCATATAAAAGATATAGATAATGAAACAACATCAACAGTAAAAGCGGGCAAATATGCAGCAACAAATTTGTGGGGACAACATAATGCAGGTGATGTATTACAATACCGTTTAGGTGCTGCTGATGATGATAAAATATATTTAATCGGAATGTATGAAGACGAAAGCAAAAATACACAATATAATTTATATTCTTTTGATCTAAATAATTTACAAGATGGTGCAAAAGTACAATATGTATCAGCGTATGATAAATCTATATGTCATACTATGAATAGAAAGAATGCAGTATATCAGTCCTGCTGGAATTCATTTGAAAATGAAGTTTTCAAATTAGGTCTATCAAAAGGGACTAACTGCTTCACAAAAATCTTTAAAGCTGGTATCTCAGCAATTTCCAATTTTAACATTGATTTAGTTGAATCAGATACAATAGAAATTTTTTTGGAGGTGATAGACGGTGAGAGTTAATCTTCAAAGCGGGTTAACTACGTCAATTCGCGGGTTAATTCGTTATGACTTTGGGCAATCATTAGAAGTCTATAATACAGGATTGCAAATAAATAATATAGAATTTCAATTTATTCAGAATGGTGAACAAATAGACCAATTGGGACAGTATAACAGTGAATTTGACTGCTACACAGTATCAGTCCCTGATAAATTTTTACAAAATAGTGATGAAATACGATGTTATATATATGTAGAAGATGAAAAAGCGGGCAAAACAAAGAAAGTTATTGTTTTCAATATATATGATCGTGAAATGTTTGAAGCTGGTGAAGATGAAAAAACAGAGTCATTATTAGCAGAGATAATGGCAAAATTGAACAAATTACAAGAACAATTGGACAATTTCCAATTAACAGAAACTCAATTACAAAGTATTATGACACAGGTAATTGCTGCATTAAGTGGCAAATATTACACATCAGAACAGATAAATGAAAAATTTTCTAAGCTACAGGAAGGAATAGGACAATCCTTTTCATCTATGTCTAATACTATCAATCAGCAAAATAATAAATTCGCAGAAATTGAATCACAATTCAATCAGATAAATGAGAAGATAGAAACATTAAAAGAAGAAGTTGAAACTGCTAATGCAGTGTTAGAAACAATTTAGAGGGGGTGGTATTGTGGCAAGCTTAACAGAGAATACCTCCAGAATAGCAAACGCAAAAGAAAATATAAAAACAAGCATACAAAATCACGGTATAGACATTTTGGACACTGATAAAATAGAAAGCTATGCAGAAAAAGTGGATTTAATAGCTAATTTGAAAAATGAGGACCAGTTCTGTTATTTATTTAAAAATGGTAGATTTTTGGACCAGTTCAACAACATCATAGCGCAAAGTGATGGGGTAATTTTAGACTGTACAGGAATGTTTCATAATATCTGCTTAAAAGATACAACATATAGGGATTATGATTTTCAGAATTTAAACTTATCTAAATGTACAAATTTTTATGATTGTTTCACAGGTGGCGCAGATTGGTGGACAGTGCGTGGAAAAATATTGAATTTTGATATGTCATCTGTTGAAAACTGTAATTATACATTTAACACATGTACATATTTAACGGCATTAACATTTAAGGAAGGTGCAACATTTGGAGGAAATTCATCAAGTGCATCATTAACATTGGATCTATCACAAACAGCATTGGATAAAACTTCATTCAAAGGCTTAATAGATAGTATATCTATAAATAATAGTGGAAAAACAAGGATTTTTAAAGTTAAATCTGCATTGTATACAGAATTAACAGATGAAATATTAGATATAGCAGATGAAAAGAATTACACATTAGCATCAGCATAAGGGGGGGTTGAAATGACATTAGAAGATATCAAAACAGGAACAGAATACACAGTAAATCAGAAAAAGAACGGCATAAAAGAATTAGTTGCTAATGAAGGATACTGGATCACAGACAAGACATTATATATAAGCTCTGGATTTTTCAAGAAATTAAGAACTAAAAATATTGCATATTTTGGCACTGTATCAGATGAACAGAAAGAGCTAGCAGAAGCAATTATAAAGGAAATGTTAGAAACACAAATAGCAGCATTGGCAGAAAGCGGGGATAATTAATGGATCAAGGGGGTAATATATACAACGAAATAATACAGCGTCTTACAAAAATAGAAGTTAAATTGGATAATTTAGAAGGTATAAAAAAAGATGTTGATCAGACAAAATTAGATATAAATTCATTGAAAATAAAAGATGAAGAACAGCAAAAGATGATAGAGGAATTAAGAGATAAAAATCAATGGATGACAAGAACTATCATAGCTGGACTAATAACAGCAGCAATTGGAATTATTGTATGTTATGTGAAAATCGGATTAGGAATTTAAGGAGCGTTCGTGAACGCTT
>SAMEA3663046__coassemble_1423_pt1 | contig 13962 bp, 37 predicted proteins | sample SAMEA3663046__metabat2_high_PE_005 | metagenome-assembled genome bin SAMEA3663046 (sample SAMEA3663046) | pig gut metagenome | biome: pig gut; feature: pig-associated habitat; material: faeces | place: France | collected 2012
TTTGTAATAATTTTATAAATTTTTTCTTACTTATCTTCTTCTCTAGTAATTTTCTTATGTATTTCCATGTAGCTCGAAATGTTTTAACGATACATAGACTTACAGTTTCTACTGTCTCAACTATTTTTTTAAAAACTCTTTCCAAAGTTTCTATTATTTCTTTTGTGTGTTCGTTGTATTCTATTGTTATCTTATTACTGTCACCATCACATAAAAATATAATTTTATTCTGCCTATATAATTTCTCAGCTGTTTCTATACTAATATCTTTATAATCCAATTTTATTTTCCTTTCTCATTTCACTTTTAGCAAATCTTTTGTCGAATGTATGTGTGCAGCAATCCTTCTTGCAAGTTCTTTTATTACATTCGTAGTTGTTATCTTTATCGCATTCATAAGCTATTTTTATATCTCCATTTTCATATTCATATATTTCTGCTTTGTATACTCCAACAATTCTATTCAATCTTCTTTCTCCTGCTCATCTATTATTTCCTGTACTATTTCTCTTGGTATCTCTCCGCTTTCGCACATTTCGTGATGTACGCTACATACTGTCAAAAGATTATTATTGTCTAATCTTTTGTTATAATCTTCGCCTATCGGTATGTTATGATGCACCGATAAGTTGTTCATATTATATTTATTTTTTGTATTATATAATTCTCTAATACATATTTGGCACAAATACAAATCTCTTTGTTTAATCTCTTCTCTTTTCTTTTGCCATGCTTTTGTCCATCTAAATCTATCTATCTCTGTTGTCTTTTTTTCTGTTTTAGGTTTGCATGGGCACACATGATTGTATGGTACTATTCCACAATATTTGCATGTTTTTAGCATTTCTTATCATCTCTGTTGTTTGATATGTTGTTTGTTGTTTTTGAACAATTCATTACTTTTTCTTTGATCTTATTAAGTATTGCCCACATAATTGCTATACTCAACATTCCACAAAATATAGCAACTGGACTTAATATAATTATTAATAATATTTTAATCATTTTTCTTTCTCCTTTTAGCAAAATAAAAAAGCACTTATTAAAGTGCTCTCTTCATATCTTATAAGTTTTTATTGTCTTAATGGCTGTCCAGAGTTATCTCTATAGCCTCCTGAAGCTATTTTAATTAAGTCTGCTATCGTTCCTATCAAAAACCAATTTGCAGTGCAAATCTTAACAATTCCTTTTCCATAATTTCCTAAATAAAAATCATGTATTCCTCCAAGTCCTACAAATCCTAAGCAACATAATCCCAAAGCTTTTCCTTTAGATTTGTCACTCGTTATAGTTGTGTAGTTTGCCATATAATCATCTCCTTTTTTAGACAATTATATTATAGCATTTTTCTTGTGTCAAATTTTGTCATAATTTGCATTATTCTTAAATTTTATAGTTTGTCTTTATTTATTTTCTTTTCAAGACAAAGTTTCTTCATATCTATGACTTATATCTCTATTCATAAAACTCATTAGTTCATTTATATAAATATAAGTATCATACTTGCTTAATTTGCCTATCTTTTTTACTAATTGATTTTTTTCTATCTTAATTGGCATTTCTATACGAACATAAGATTTTTGTTTTAGTCCTGCATCATACCAGTTTCTTATTTCTTTTTTATTTTTCTTGTTTTGGGTTGTTATTTTCATCCCTAAATAATCACTGTTTTTTTCAATAATAAAACCGTGTCCATTATCTATTATTAAACACGGTCTTCTTTCTAAAATTACATTTGATATTTTGTTATTTTTGGTTTCTATTTTAGGGATTATTGTAATCCATATATCTCCTATTTGAGGATCTTGTATATATTTCATTTACTTCTCCTTTTTTCTTCTTACTAGGAAAACATTTCTCATAATTTCTGCATCCATGGCAGAACTTTCTCATACATTTATCAATATTCATCTTAATATTCTTGTGTAAAGCCCATTAGTGCTTTCTTTTGTTTTGCTGTTCTTGTTTTTGGCTTTTCATACCCTTTTACTTTATTTTCGTCTTTTTCATAGTCTGCGCATTTTGCTATTATCATATTGTTTAGTTTTATTAGTGCTATTCCTTTGTCACATACTTTACTTTTACATGTGCTACACATATATTTTTGAAAACTATTTATCATAATAGCCACCTCTTTTGTTTTTTAATAAAACACTATGTAATGATATATGCAGGAAATAAGTTAACGCCATACATACTTCCTGCCTTTGTATGGTCTTATATAACTTTAACATATCACTACATACTATTTTATTCAGAAAAATAGAGCCACCCTATAATTTACAAAGTAGCTCTATAAAAGATTTTTCCATGCAAAAAGAGCAACCATTTGGTTGCTCCCTTTGCCTAAGAATTAGTCGTGATGACCATGTTCATTAGTGTCTCCATTGTACCAGTCATGAGAATGACCCTTGCTCGAGTCGCTCGGACCGTATACATCGATTCGAGTTTCTGTCTCTCTGACAGTTCCTCCTGTGCTGGTCTCGTAGGTGAACTTACCTCTGCCAGCATCCAGGATATCGTCTTCAAGAGACTGTGAACCCTCACGCGATGTCGAATACCTTCCGTCCCACTTGCTCATAATGATACCTCCTAGCATTACAATGCTATGTTATTTTTGCAAAACGAATTTGCTATTTAATATTACCACTTTATGTCTACTTTGTCAATACTTTTTTAAACTTAACTAGAATTGCTTCAAAACTTATATAATATATTTATTTAGAAAGGAGGTTCTATCAATAGAACTTTATATTAACTTATCTAGTATCGTTAATTGCAATAAAAAAGAACTAGATACTTCTAGTCCTTATTTGTAGCTCTGGGCATGTCTTTTCAAACAGCTACTCTTTTACTTGATACAATTTTATCATTTTAAATCGTCACATTTGTCACATTTTATTATTTTTCTAAAAATCTTTTTAATTTCATTTTTGCTTTACTTTCTGAGTCATAATTCATCTTAAACATAATTTGTATCCAATTTAAATTGTCTTCGTATTTATGTCTTATTATTCTTCTTATTTCACTGTCTTCTACATTGTTTAGTTCGTATTCTAGATTAGTTATTAATTTCATTAGCTTAAACTCTTTATTCTTTATCTGCTTTTTATATTTGTTTCTACTTTTTTTATTTGCAATTATCTTTTTATTGTCTAATCCTTCAACTACACAATTGTGTTGTATGTATGGATAACTAGCACTGCTTCCCTTTACACTGTCTACTACTATCTTCGCAGGTTTATTATTAATATTGTCTATTTTTTCTCTTAATTCTTCTATTTCTTTTCTAGTAGAGTTTATTTGACTTAATAATTCTTTATCCATAATTCCTCCTTCGTTTATAAATGCAACCCTGCATTTATTTTTCTATCTCTTATTTGTTTAGTTGTAAATCCTAAATCATAATATTGAAAACATTCTCTTCTTCCGTATTCATCTTCATATAGTACATGATTAGGATATTCTTTTACTTTTTTCATTCCTCTAAAAGTTTCTGGTACTTCCATTATCTTTTGTCTCCTTTACTTTCTTATAAAAATATTCTTTTATGCAGTCTTCACATTCTCTGTCCATATCATCGTCACATACTTCATATAAGCAGTCATAATATCCTAACAAGTAAATATGTTTTGCCATTTCATTTATAACTTCTTTCATTAAATCTACTGTTTTACTTAATGTTTTATTTGATTTTGTAAGTTCTTTATTCGCTTTTTGCAGTTTTTCTATTAAATTTAATACTATTTTTGCTTCTTCTGCTGATAAAGTTCCATGAGTTGTATAAGCAAATTCTTTTAAACTTTTAATGGCTTTTTTATTATTCATAAATTAAGTCTCCTTCTTTTTTCTTTTAAAACATATTAGTTTTACTGGTTCTATATAAATCTCAGACTTATAACAAGCAAACATATTATCAGTTTTAAATAAATGTTTACAGTCTTTGCAACGCTTCTTTTTTAATTTTTTAAATGGACCTTTCATTCTATTTCTCCTTTTCTAATAATACTTGTAAAACTTTTATCTGTTCTAATAAATCACTGCCACCCCAATAACCTTTCTCGTCTGTCAGCTCTTCTACTTTCTTTTTTAATTCTTCTATCTTTTCTTTTACTTTTGATTTTGGAATTAATCCTATATTGTTTTTAATGTCATATATAAAATCTTCATCTCTAAATTTTTTTCTTAAATCTCTTTTTAATCTATTTTTTGTAGTATCGCTTACATCTAATCTTAATATGTCATTTTCTATATAACTATTTATTGCTATATCTAATAAATATAATATTTCTTTATCTTCTTCCAAGTCTATTCCTCCTTTACTAAATTGTATTCTTCTATTGTTTCTAAAGCTTCTTCAAAGTTATATCCTAAGCAAGGGTCGAAATATTCTTCTTCTCCATTATCGCTATGACTACAAAAAGCCCAACCGCCTTCATAGCCACCCATTTCGCAACCTATCCTTATAGGCTCATACCAAACTTCTATATTTTTATGCCCTAATTTTTCTAGCTCTTTTTTTAATTTCTTAGCTTTAGGTGTATTATTCACTTTTTTATCTGTATATCTTCCCATATATCTTATTCACTCCTTTACTAAATAATATTGGCTTCTATAATCTCATATTTATTGCTTTTAAGTTCATCATTATAGTTTCTCATAGTAGCCCATTTACTCGTTTCAAGCCCTCTGTTTTGAATAACTTTTCTATAGCATTTTCTCTTTGACATTTTTATAATTTCAAGTTTCTTATGATAAATATAAGCAATGCAATACATCTTGTATAATTTATCTTTCTTATTTTTGAATTTAGATGATACTCCCCAATTCTTTAAAGCTTCTTCAAATTCTTCTTCACTCATAGTTACTCCTTTACTACTAAATTTGCTTGTTTTCTATTCTATAAATATTTTCAAAAACTATCCTATAATTTATTGCCAGACTACCCCTATCTCTTTCGTGATATATTCTTATGCCTTTCATTACTTCTGCTATATAATTATCTTTTCTGTCTTCTACTTCTATTCTAAAATTTTCAACTTTTTGTTTTATTTCATTGTCAATTTTTTCTGAAATTATAGCTTTTATATTTTTCTTTAATATTTCTTCTATAAATTGTTCTTCCATATCTATTCTCCTCCTAATAACTCACTATCTTCGTAGATATTTCCAATTACTTCTGATTTTTCTGCATTATTCCAAGTTGTTATTTTATTAAATCCTTTATTTCCTTTTCTGCATAAATAAAAAGCAGTTCCTATATATTTAACTAAATAAATATCATTCCATTGCATAGATTTTAATATATCTCCCTCATATATTTCTTTTCCGTTTTTATCATGTAATCCGAGTATATTGCATTAAAATCATATCTTCTGTATCAAAATAGTCATTATATTGGTCTGGTCTAATGGCTATTCTTCCGCCATAAAATGTTGGTTCAAAATCTAATTCTCGTACTTCTAACATTTCCTTATTTTCTACGTCCCATATTCTAAACTTTATTTCTCTATTCATCTTTATTCACTTCCATTCTTTTAATTAAATTGCATACTTTATCTTTACTTATATTTCCTTTTGTATTTTTTATTAGGTCTATTATTGTTGCTTTAAAATTCATTATTGCAGAATCTATGTTATCTTGAATTAAATTATCTGTATTTTTTAATTGCTCATCTACTTGTAATTGTTTAATTTTGTAAGTATTTACTAAATCATTAAGCTTATATATTTCTTCTTGTTTTTCATTTAGTTTTGTTTGTAATTCATTTATTTTGTTTTTATTCTCTTCTTCTCTGGTTTTAAATTCTTCTAATGTTACTAATGCTCCATCATATAATAATTTGTATTTGGATTTTTCTTCTAATTTTAATTGTAATTGTTCATTTTCTTGCTTAATTTCTCTTATTTCTTGATATCCATTTAACAAATATTGTTTTAAATCTGGAACTTTTATTTGTTGTACATCTGGTAATTTTTCTTCTATAATCATTTCAGCTTTTTGTTTATTTTTAAATAAATTAACTAATTTCATCTTCTCCTCCTACTTTATAGCAATTAGCTTGATATTGTTCTTTTGTTAGTATTGTTTCTATTCCGTCTCCATATTGAGATATTGGTATATGATAACCGCTTCTATCTATTCCTTTAATATTTGTACATAGTAATGTACCGTTTTTATCAGATACTTTGTATCCATTTACAAAATCTCCGAACTTCTATTAAATCTATCAGTTGTTTGCTATGTTTAATCTCACAACATTTTCCATACTCTCCACTTGTATCTTCTTTACCTGTGTCAACTAAATAAGATTCTTCAAATACTTTTGTAACTTTTCCTATTGCTGTTTTGTTTTCATAGTTTGTTACTCTTACATACTCTCCGTACTTCTATCATATTTCCCATAGCTACTCTCCTAACATTAATTGATTATTTTTAAATGCTTGATATAATGTTTGTCCATCATTATTTATTATGTATGGTAAAAATATCTCTTCCATTTCAACCATTTCTGTTTCTAATATCGCCATTTGTGCATCTATCCAGTCTTTTATTATTCTCCATGCTGTTTTTGTTGCTTGCTCCATAGTGTCTTTTACTTTATTATTCTTTTTTCTTTGATTTCTTAACACTTGTAATACCCTATCTGTATTAGCAGGTAATCTTACTCCCATTTCTCCTCGAGGTGTCATTATTTTAAAACTTAATCCTATTGCTTCGCCATTATTGTATTCTGTCATAATAGCATTTGCTCCATGTTTCCTTAATAGCTCTTGTATTTCTCCGATTGTCTTGTTTGCGTTTATTGTTGTTGTGTAATTTTTTATTGCCATTGTTTTCTCCTTCCTCAACAGCTTAAAAGGCCGTTGCTCTATTCTCTATTTCTATGCACAACTCTCTACAGTTTTCTTCTAAATCGCTTATCATACTTCTTTGCATTTCTGTTATATCTTCTAATGCTTGTTTGTCTTTCTTTAATGCTTCATATTTTACTGCTGTGTCCCAAGACATAAAGCATATTATTAACGCTAATATTACTAGTATTGCTGTTATTATTGTTTGTGCTTTAAAATCTCTTTTTATTTCGTTTAATGTCTTGTCTTGAAGTATTTTTACTTCTTCTAAACTTTTAATTTTAAATTTTTGCATTTGTTTTCCTCCTTAAAATCTGCTTTTAAATCCATCATGTTTTTCTAAATAATTTATTAAATCATCAATACTGTCTTTTCTACTGTCCATTATTGAACTGTTTTCTGGACTTAAGTAATGATCTACATTAGCTAATATTTGATATAAATACCATTCTGCATTTTTTTCTAAATCTGTATGAATACATAAATGAAATCTGTTTTTATTTAATATTCCTTGTACTTTTATTAATTTTTCTATCTCTTCGCTCATCTTTCTTCTCCTTTCTAATCAATTCTTATAAGTATCTTACATCCTTTTTTATGCTTATATTTTTTCATCCTTTTTTCATATGCTTTTGTTGCATAATATGATATTGTATTTACTTTCACACCTATACATTTTGCTATCTCTTTTTTAGTGCCTTCGGTTATGAACTTATCTCCCTTGTATAGTGCATAAATACCTTCATTTTTTCTTTTCATCTTTCCTCTCCCTTGAACTTATTCAACACTTTTTGATTCCTTTGCCTTTTATATTCTTCAAATGCTTTCTGTTCTTCTAATGTCGTTTCATATACAGGTATTTCTATTACTTCTTCTGTCGGTTCTACTTCAATTACTTCTGCTTGCTTAATTCCTTGTGTCGTTAGTTGTGCTACTGCTATTCCATAATCTATTTTTCGCTTATACTCTCTTAATTCATCATTTATCGCTTCACGTTCTACACTCGATAACTGCTCCAACCAATCGTGACACTTTCTGCAAACTAAAGACCCATTCTCTATTGTCGTTGGTCCGATTTTCTCTTCTAGGTTTTAAATGATGTAGCGTAATTTGACTAGCTATACTTTTCCCTTTATATTTCGCTTTTCTTGGTGTAGGTGGCCTTAAACTTCTTATTCCTTGATGTATCATACAATGTTTGCCGTATATTCTTTCTAGTTCTTCTCTAACACTTTTATTTTTTTTAGATTTGCTCATCTTTAGCCTCCTATATTCTTTTTTTATAATTAGTATTGAGTATTTTTTTCTATTGTAAATCCCCTTCTAACTCTGTCCTGTTCTGTCTTTATAATAATGTAATGCTTCCTTTGCACTTTTATTACTACTCATAGCCTTCTCCTTCGCTTCTTAAATCTCGTCTAGCTCTACAACAACTTTATCTGCTGTTCCGTATTGTTTAAAGAGTAACAAGGCAGTAACTTGATTATCATCTTTATAAGCTAGTCCATTTAATGCGTCTAGTATTATTTTTGCTATATTATCTATGTCTGGCTTATGCATATAGCCTTGTTCCCAGTCTATTAACTCTGCTCTTTTCTTTTTGCTTAATCTTCTAGGTGGCTCAAATACTGCTGTTATTTTCATTTTTATTTCTCTTTCGCTTGGTTCTACCTTGTATTTGTTTTTAAAGCTTAACTTCACTAAATCTTCATAATCTCTTGTTTTTTGTGGTGTATATGTACCATATTTTCCTAGCCTTGGTCTTCCCTTTCCTGTTGGCTTTCCTAATATTTCAAATTTCATATTTTCATTTGTTCTCCTTCCACTAGTTTAAATTTCAGTTGCTCTATTGTGAAATACTCACACTCTTCTACTCCTTTGAAGTTTTTATCTTCTAACTTATTACATCCTAAACATTTCTTGCATAATTCTGTCATAAGATAGTCCTCTGGCATTTTATAGACCGTATTTTTTTGTCCTACAGCTTCACATTTATTAAATTTATACATATTTATTATTTCTGCTAATACTTCTTTTGCTCTTTCTTCTGTATCGTATTCGCCTAAATCATCATATAAACTATCTATTGTTTCAAATCTTATAAAATATGCGGTTTCTTCTTCGTCTTGTGTTATATATACTTGTGTTAAATTATCAAAATTAACTATCTTTTCTTTATCTTGACTTACTATTATCATAACTACCTCCTAAATCTGTGTTATATGATTCATATTTTCTGAAACCATATCTGATAAATAATATCTCTTGTAATCTGTCTTTTCTCCAAATCTGTTTGTATTGCTTTCCCATTCTGTTTTGAACTCGTAACCTTCCTTTTTGAGTTGGTCTATTCTAGCTCCTAATTGTGTTATACCTAAATCTGCATATGCTTCCCAGCTAGATATTGAACCAAATTCTCGTATGTAATTTATAATTCTATCTTTTTGTGCTATTTTCATACTCTTACTCTCCTTCTAAAATTTTCTCTTATGATATTTTTTATATCTTCGCTTATTATTGGACTATTTTGAAGCATTTTCATACTTTTAACTATTTCATTGTTTGTTGGTTTGTTTTCTTGTATATTTAGCCCTGTTTCTGCTATTGTTGGTATATAATAATTGCTTTTATTTTTAGGATCTGCACATTTTTTTCCGTCATATCTTTCACACCTTCCACAATCGCATACAGCTGAATATTTATACTTTTTGTTGTTTATCTCTTTTGTATAAAATACATACCCTGTTCCGTTGCATTTTTTACAGCCACTTTTTATTTCTCTTTCTTCTTTTTTTGCTGTGTATGGTATTTGTTTATGGAATTGCAATATGTCTGCTAGTGTTGGTCTGAATTTACTTTTTTTATAGATTTCTGCTAAAATATAATTAAATCTTTCTATACTCATAAATTTTAGATTCTCGTACCATATCTCTTTTTCTATGTTGCTTAAATTTTGGTTTTTATAAATATTTTCTATTTGCCCTACATATTCTATAAATTCTTGTTTAGTCATCTTGTTTCAACCACCCTTCTAGCCATTCATCTTTTTGTGGTTTTTCTGTTTCATCTTCCCATCTTTTTTGGTTTAACCAAGTAGAAGGATATGGGATAAATTGTCCACCATCTTTTTGCCAGTCCTTACTAGCCCTAAATTGTTCCAAACTATTCATCATAGAACTAAACAATTCATTTGATGGTTTGTTCTTTAAAAACCACTTTTTGACTTCTTGTTTTTTTACTTTTTTAGGATATTTGCTATAAAACTCCTCAAATTTAACCTCATATTCTTGGTCATTTTGACCATATATATTATCTTTACCTATACTATCCTTACCTAACCTATCCTGTGTCGACATTCCCGATACATTCCCGATACATTCCCATTTTTCTTTTACTAAAGCTGTATTATATGGTGGTGTTTCTACTCTATTTTGTATACTACTGTTGCAACTATTGCATATAACTGAAATATTATCTATTTCGTGTTTTCCTCCCAAGCTAATAGGTTTATTATGTTGTACTGTTGGTTTTGTTAAGTTGTTTTCGTAATTCATTGTGCATCCACATATTGGACATTCTTCTCCAACAAAAGCATTTCTAATTTTATATTCAAAACTATATGGTAAATCACTTTCTTTTTTTACATCTAACCTTTTTTGTCTCGCTTCTGACAATGGTTGTTTTGTTTTCTCAATTAAATTCAATGGTTTACCTTCGTTTAACGTGTATGCATTATTTTCATCTAATTGTAACATTGCTTTTTCTTCTTTGTATTTAGTTTCTGTGTATCTATCTTTTGCAATGTAATTATGTATTTTCCAATGCTTTATTACGACTATTCCATTTTCAAAAGGAATAACAAATTTCTTTGCGATAAGAACTTTTAAATCGTCATCTGACGCTCCTGTCATCCTTATTATTTTTTTAGGACTATTTATGAATCCATCGTCATCTGCCCTCATAGATAAATCATAATAAAGCAATCTTGCTGATGTAGGCATATCCAGAAACGCATCGCTATCTATTATTGTTTTTGCAAACATTCTTCGTTCTGCCATCTTTTTCTCCTTTCGTAAAATTTTAGGGAATAACTTTTGTCATTCCCTAGATGTAATTTCTTCCTATTAATTTGATAAATTCTTCTTTTGTATGTCCTTGATTTATATATCTTTTTTCACATTCTTGCTTTAATCTTGTATCTAAAGCATGTCCTAATCTTCCATGTACTCCTATTGTCCCTCTGTGGTGTTCTTGACATAGATATACTTTAAATCCATTCTGTTCTGATATTTTTCTATTTGCATTTCCGAAAAATATATGATGTTCTTCAACTGGACTATATAAGCCACATATGTAACATCTTTTTTCCTTCTGCATAATTGATTTCATTTTGAACCCCAACTTTCTATTAAGCTGTCCAATTCTGTTCTTGACATTGTTTCAATATTTAGTTGTTTACACTCTTGCACTACAAAGTCTATTAATCTGCTCATTTCTGCTGTATTATAAGTACTAGAACCATAATAAGCTAATATATTTGTGTAACCTTCCAATTTGCTCTTTGTAGTCTCGCATACCCAACCTAAACCATTTTTAGTCCAAGCTTCGATAAACCTTTCTACTGCTTCGTTTTTTACTGGAATCACTTCATAAACTCCTATATTTCTTATTGCGTCTTTATATATAATGTCTTTTGAAATATTTAACTTCTCTTCAAGTTTAGAAATCAAAACCCACATATACGCATTTGCGTCCAGACTGCGTTTATTTTTGTATTTTTTTATTTCAATAGATAACTTGTCCTCTTTTAATTCTTCAATGCTAGAAAGGCTTTCTCGTTCGTTTAAGACTAATAGAATTTTAGGTTTTTGTGTTTTATAGTCTATTGATATATCTTCTATTGTTCCTATACTTTTCATAAGCTCCTCCTAGAATGGTAATTGCTCATTTGATACAAACTCGTCTTTAGATTCTTGTTCAAATTTCATAACTACTATTTTGGGCTTTGCTATTCCATCTTTGTTTTTATAAAAACTCATAAAACTTTCTAGTATTGTTATGTCTGTTTGGTTCTCTATTACTGTGCCTTTGGGAAATTGCACTGTAATGTACATTTTTTTCGTATGTTCCATCTAAATTTCTATTACTAATGCTTGTACTATAAACTGTCTTTCCGTCCATTTCTTTTGCAAATATTCTTGTTGTTCCCACTAATTGTAAATTTTGTTTCATTTAATCTTCCTTTCTTGGAAATGTTCCATTTTTTAAACACTCCATTAATATTTTTAATTTTGGTAAATACTCATTATTTATAAAATTGTCATCATAATCTACTTTGTGAAATTTAATTCTGTCTATATCTATCTCATTAAAGTAATTTTTATAGTCACTTTCTTGTAGTGCGTATGAAACTATATATAAATTTCTAGTATTGTATGCGTACATTTCTACTTGTGCTTGTCTCCAATATTGTTTTGATACTTTAAATTCTTTGTCTATATTGTGTGTTTTTATTTCATAAATACAATCCTTTGTATTTCCATCTAGATTTACTCTTAATCTGTCTATTATTATTTGTTTATCAAATTCTAGTTCTGGAATATTCAATGCTGATAAAATTTTGTGTTCATAGTTGTTTCCTGCTTTTGTTGCTTCATTGCTAAAATTATTTTTATTTAACGCTAGTTTTTCAAGCCACCAGTTTTCAAAAGACTTTGTCGCCCAATTTCCTACCACAAAACTTGTATCACTTGCACCTATAAAGCCACTCCTATCTTGACTTTGTATCAATATTTGATAAGTCCTTTTCAAAATTATTTAAAATATCAAAATAACTAAATATTGCTTTTACTTCATCCTCTGTTTTATGTAGCTTTTCTGCGATTTCTTTTGTTGTTAAACCATCTTTCATTTTTTGCGTATAAACTATTTGTACTCTTTCTTTTATTTTAAAAATATTGTGTTTATATATATCTGAATCTTCTACTTTTTCTATCTCTTCTTTACTTGCAATACTTGTTTCTGCTCCAATTCCTAAAACTCCTAATGCTCTACCTATTGCAGAAGTTTCACAATTTTCAATATAGCTTGTTTTATTTATGTAACTAGCTCCTTGTGTCTCAAAAGCGTGTCCTTTTGCTAAAATTTTTCCTGTTTCATCTTTTATTACTGCTTCCATTACACATACGCCATTCTCGTTAGATAATATTGAAGTTTCTATTGTTCCATTAGGGTATAATTGTCTAAATCCTAAAATTCTTTGATTAACTTCTGTGTAAGCCTTTCCTTTTATATCTGTTGTTTTTAATGTACTATTAATTTCTTGTAATTGTTTATATTCCATATTATCTTTCCTCCTCAAAAATACTATCTTCGTAATCTCTATCTTCTCTTTCTGCCCATACATCATCTGGCATACAATTTGATTTATATTCATATTCTGGCATTACCATTGGGTTTTCTACTGGTTCCATATTATTGCCCCTTTCCACAGTTGCTACAATAGTTGTCGTTTTCGTTTAATATCTTTCCACACTCTTTACAAACTTTAAAAGATGATTGAGATTTTTTTAATATAATTTCTTCTCCTCTTGTAAATATTTCTAACTTTGTTCCTTCTGATATTTTTAAATTTTTTCTTAATTCACTTGGTAAAACTATTCTTCCTAGCTCGTCCAATTTTCTTATAATTCCTGTACTTTTCATTTTACTTATTCCTTTCCTTGACTTTTTTTGAAAGAATCTGTATAATAAATGTATGTGAATTTATACAAATTCTTATTTTGAACTAGTTTTGATTTAGCGGTCTAACTAGTTCTCTTTTTTTAGCACTTAAATTATTAACTAGAAACTCTATGTTGTTTTCTAAATCTTTTATTTTAGATTTTAATTGTTCTTTTTCTGCTATTTCATTTCTTATTAATTTGTTTCTTTCTGCTATTTGTAGTTCTGCTTCTGCTAATGATTTTCTGCTTGAATCAATTAAACTTTGCATTTCTTTTCTGCTTCTAAACATATTCCTCAACTCCTTTCTTTACTTTTTATTTTAATTTTTATATAATAACTCCATTGGAGGTATTATTATGGATTTTAATACTAAAAAAATAT
>SAMEA3663046__coassemble_1458_pt1 | contig 13144 bp, 24 predicted proteins | sample SAMEA3663046__metabat2_high_PE_005 | metagenome-assembled genome bin SAMEA3663046 (sample SAMEA3663046) | pig gut metagenome | biome: pig gut; feature: pig-associated habitat; material: faeces | place: France | collected 2012
AAGTTCTTTTTAAATATTTCTGCTTCTTCTTTTTTTAATTTAAAACTTATAAAATTATAATGCTCTTTATCGTAATTTTGTTTGTATTTTTTTTCATCAAATTTTTTTTCCATTTTATACCTCCCGCAAAGGCTAGTTTTTAAAGAACTAGCAAACTTTTTTAAAATTAAATATGAGAATTAATATTTATTTCTGCTTGTGTTTTAGCTTCTGTAATACTTGCTTGACTTGTGCTTGTATCTACATCATCTAATCTAGCAACTATTAAAAACGCTATTATTAAAAAAACTATAAATAATACTTTATTAAACATAATTTTAACCTCCTGTCTAGAAGAAAAATTTTATCTCTCTTGACAAGTGTTAAGTTATGTTGTATAATTTAAATGCACTTGTCAAGAGTGTAGTTGTGGAGTTTGTAAACCTATTTCTTCGCGGGAATTGTTTACATTCTCCTTTTTTGTAGCTTCTTCCTAACTACATCTATATTATACTACATCGTATATACGATGTCAATACTTTTTTTGAAAAAAGTTAAAAAATAGTAATAATTTTTCTTACTATAGATAATTAATATTACCCCAAAATTACCCTTGTTCAAAAATAAATGTTTAAAAGTAGCTAAAAATAAAGTTTTACAAGATGTCATAAACGCCCTGATGGTGCACCATTTACAATAATAAAATTCCCTGTAAGCCAGTTATTTCAAAGCTTACAGGGGATTTAAACGTTCGTTTGAAAATGGTTAAAAAACAGTTAAAAATAGCCATTTTTCGTTGATGATTACCCAAAAATTACCCACAATTTTATAAGTTATCTATCCTTTTGCTTGCTTTTTTATCCAATTCTTTCAGTACGTCTGCATATATATTAAAGGTAGTCTGTATATTTGCATGTCCTAATCTTTCAGAGATAGTTTTCATATCTATACCTAAATATAGAAGTATTGTTGGGTGTGTGTGTCTTATATCGTGAAATCTTATAACTCTTATATTATTTTTATTTTGCCATTTATGCCACCAGCCACATATTCCATCGATGCTTAAACAATCAAATATATACATATTTTCATAATTAATAATATCTAAATAATTATAAAAGGTATTAGTGAATCAGGTAAACTTTTTATTCTTATAGATGATGAATTTTTTGTTGATTTTGTATATTTTCCAACATCTTTTGCATAATGTCTAGTTTTATTTACATTAAAAGTTTTTTTCTTTATATCTAAATCATTGAATCCATTACCTCTAGCTAATCCAAATAATTCAGACCTCCTCATACCAGTTTTTAAATCAATTAATATTATCAATCTTTTTGCTAATTCTTGTTGTTTTTTTGTTTTACTAATTTTATCATTGGCATAAATAGATTTAAATTCACTTTCTAATAGAGAACAAACCAGCTTATATTCCTTTGCATTAAAATAGTTAATTTTACCATTTTTGGCTTTAGAAATCTCTTTGATGTGTGATAATTCATTTGCTTTAGAGTTACATTTAATTTTTATTCCTTTACATGGGTTTTTTAAAATTAAATCACATTCTACCGCATAGTTTAACATAGAGTTAATTATTCTACGTATTTTTTCAACAGTTCCAGCACTAATAAGTTTATTTTTTCTATTTTTATATAATGTTTTTGAGTTTTTTAATTTATTAAAAAAGTTTTCTAACTGTGGCCTAGACAATTTTTTTAATTTAATATTACCAATTTCAGGTAAAACTCTATTATTTAAGTAACTTAAATATTTAGGAACCCTGTTGATATCTGAATTAGGCCTTACTCTGTTATCGAGCCAAATTTGGGTAAATTCAGTTACAGTATAGTTAGTATTTACAAATTGCCCTTTTTTTACTGTATCTATAAATAAAGCTAATTTTGCTTGTGCTTCTTCTTCGCTTGAAACTTCTACAGTTTCAGAATATCTTTCTCCATCAAGCATATATTGTAATCTAGCAGTACCATTTTTGTTTAGCTGATATGTACCTTCTTTTCTTTTTGTTTTCTTTTCAATTAAGTCTTGATTATTTTCTAACTTAATATTTAATTTTTTTATTTCTTTTAATAAAATTTCAGTATCAATATTATTCACAAAAAAATCTCCTTTCAAAACATTTGTTTCTTGAAAAGAGTATAAATATACTGTATAATATAAATATAAGCACTTTTCAAGTGTGTTGTAGAGATAATGTACGTGTCCGCCAAGATGTTGTACATTATCTTTTTATTTTAATTTTTTGTAATTTTTATTTTCTAATTTTAATCGTTGTTTTTTTTCTTTTTCTAATTGAGGTATTCCTTTTTCTGGTGTAGGTAAATCTTCTGGCATAGTTCCTCCAAGTTCTTTTATTGTTTTTCTTGTACCACCTAGTCTTTGAATAGTTTGTCTGACAGCTTGACCGACTTTATGATGAGTTGTGCAAGCCTCATCTTCATTGTCAACATTTTGCTTTTTTAATATAGCCTCTGTTTGTGTAATTCTAAATAGATTAGCACCAAGTTCTTCACTTCCCATAAAATCAAGAATATCATCTTTTTCAGCTAATCCTTTTCTTGTTTTTATTTTTTTAGCGGTTTCTCCATTGTATAATCCACGATAACCATAATCATTAAATTTACCATAGTTTTTAACACCAGAATTTTTAGCTGTGTCAAAAAGATATTTATTTTTGTCTTTTACATTTTGTCTAGTATATAATCTTCTTTCGTCCTCTGGTAAAGATTTATATTGTTCTTCTGTTAATTCTTGCTTTCTTGTTTGAATAGCAAAATATGTTTGAGCAAGTGCAACTGCTTTTTTTCGTGGACTTCCGTTTTGAGCTATTAAGTAGCATGCATATCTTGTAAGTTTGTAATCGTAATCTTCTATATAATTATTAGCCCCATTTGGTAGATTTAACGATTTTCCCATTTGGGAAAACTGTTCAGTTACAAGTAAATCAGAGTTTTTGCATGCTTCTTTTGCTTTTTCTATTACATTATTTTTAAATTTATCCCATGACTTATAGTCTAATGTAACCATTAATTCTCTAGCATACCAATATTCATTACCGTTTTCATCAATGTGTTTAATATCTTCAAAATTTTTTTCTGTTTTTATTATTAATTCATTCTCCATTTTCTCGCTCCTTATTTATCTTTTAATTATATTAAGTTTGGTCGCAGAGTACATTATCTTTTTTATTCCATATCTTTCATAATTTTGTACGCAGAAAATAAAACTACTGTTAGTGCATCATTTAGAGAAGTATAACCATTTATATGTAAATAATCTGTAGAGGATGTTAACTCTCTAATTAATTCTTCTCTTAATTCAGTATCTTCATTTATTTCATCGTCTGTCATATTTGAAATACTATTTATATTTATCATACTAAACCTCCTATACTTTACCCATATACCATATTACTTTGCCTATTATTTTTATATCTATATCTTTTGGATTATATATTTGTACAGTGTGTGCTGGATTTGTACTCATAGGTTCTAATATTATTAAGTCGCCTTGTTTTTTAAATCGTTTTACTGTTGCATCAAATCCGTTTACTCTTATAGCTCCAATTTCTCCATTCTCAAGGGTATCTTGTTTTTGTACTAACACTAAATCACTATCGTTAAACTTAGTATTCATACTATCTCCAGATACTTTTAAATAAAAATATTCATTACCATCTTTTAAAATGCTTTCAGGGGCATACATATATCCTTCTAATTGTTCTTCTGCATATAAAGGCAAGCCTGCACTTATTTTACCTAACACAGGAACAGGTTTTGGCTGTATAGTATTAGGAATATTACTTTTATCTTCTATTAAATCTGATTTTTGAATACCAAAAAAAGATGCAAGTTTTTCTATTTTATCAATTCTAGGATAGGCAGTACCATTAAACCATTCGGCAAAAGTAGAATATTTAAAACTTAAAGCTTTACAAATTTCTTTTCTATCTATATTATTCTCATACATATATTTTTGTAAATTTTTTGAAAAAATTTTTTTGTTACCTAAATCGCTCATTTAAGCACCTCCTAAAATTATTATACGACATAATCGTAATTAAGTCAAGAAAAAAAGTAAAAAAGTACGATTTAACTATTGACATTACGATTTAATCGTGATAAAATAAAATTGTCATTGGGGAGGTGAACATATGAAATTAACATTAAAATCTGCTAGGGTTAATGCGAGAATAACTCAAGAAGAAGCAGCAAAAGTAATAAATGTAAGTAAAGATACCATATCGAAATGGGAAAGAGGATTATGTATGCCAAATTCTAGACATATACCACAAATTGAAAAAGCATATAAAATATCTTACGATGATATATATTTTTTTACAAAATAAATACGATTAAATCGTAAAAAAAGAGGTGAATAAAAATAAAATGCAATTTAAAAGAAATAAGACATAAAAGAAAAATAACACAAAATGATATATCTAATGAATTAAAAATAAGACAGACTACAGTATCAGAATGGGAAAACGGAAATGCAATCCCAAATTTAAAAAAGGCTTATGAGTTAGCGGAGTATTTAAGAGTGAGAGTCACAGACATATGGGAATAGAAAAAGCTAACCAATGTGCTGATTGATTAACTTTTCTCTACAATTTGTATATCTTAAACTTTTGCAAGTATTTACCATAAAAAAATAAATTACGTCATTTTTACGCGTTGACATGCGATTTATCCTTTTATGATACTGCTATAACAGCACTCATAGCTTCTATGAAAGCCCTAACACTTAAGCAGTTGTAGTTCTGCAAAATAAATAAGTAATGTTACCCCATAGCAGTTAGAATTTTAGATTTTAAGCTATCCAGCTGAATTATATGGTTTTACCACCATATAAAACACTAATCTTTAAGAAGCAGGGTAAAGTCAAAAGTTTTGTCATAATAATCACGACCTTTCTGACATTACCGCATAGGGTATTAAGTCAATACTATTATATCATTTTAAATGATAATTGTAAAGTGTAAAGAAAAGAGGTGAAAAATGTGGATAAATTATATACAAGTAAACAAATAGCTGAAATATATGGTGTACCAGCAACAACAATAACACAAAATTGGGGAAAAAAAGGATTAAAACATATTAGAGGTGCTGGAAACAGTTACCTATATCAAAAAGTTTGGGTGGATGAATTTTTACAAACCCAAATAATTCAAAATAATGTAGAAAAAGAAGTAAAAACAAGTAGTATTTCTAAATTTAAAACAAGCAAAAGAAAGAGCAATACACAATTTGTAGTATAGAGGAGGTGAGTTAAATGTTAAATATATTAAGTTTATTATTAATATGTACATCAAGAATTATTTACTTAAGTATACCAGGTATATTAGAGTAGTATTAGGTATACAGTTTATAGTGTATATAACAACCAAAATAAGTTTATACAATAAATTAATAGAAGAAATTTTAAGGTAGAGAGTTTTTAAAAATAAAGGAGAGGGTAAATATGTTTAATAAAAAAATTAAGGAATTAAAACAAAGAATAAAGGAATTAGAAAACACATGCGATAATTTAGAAACATTGGTTGATTATAAAAATGAAGAAATAAAAAGATTAGTAAAAAAAGATGTTGAAAATCAATATAGGTTTGAGCTATTTGAGAAAGAAAAATTAGAATTAAACAATGTAATAGTAAAGTTAATGGAAGAAAGAAATAAAGCAACAGTTAAGAAGATCCAAAAAAAGAGAAGTGTTGCATCTGCAAAACAAAACACTTCTAAGTAATTTATATGGAATTACTATAATTAGATTATAACAAATTTTTTAAAAAAAGTAAAGAGGTGAAAGATATGGCATTAAAAAATATATATTTTGAAGAATATTTGGAACCTATTCCAGATAAATATAGAGTATTTTTTAATTTAGGAAAAATAAATGGACTAGCAGAAAGACTTAAAATAGAAAAAAATTCTAAACTATTAGATGAAATAAAAATATGCGTAATGCAAATATATACGTATCTTTCTACTAAAGAGGAGGAAAAATAAATGGCTATATATAGAAATGTACATACCTCCTTTTGGGAAGATGCTAAAGTATCGGATGAAATGACGCCAGAAGATAAGTATTTTATGCTTTATTTACTGACCAATCCACATAGTACACAATTAGGCTGTTATTCTATAACTAAAAAACAAATAGCCTATGAAATGGGGTATAATGTAGAAACCATAGAAAAGCTATTAATTAGGATGGAAAATAATTTAAAGGTCATAAAATATGATGATACAACTAAAGAAATATTAATATTAAATTGGCATAAGTATAATTGGACTTTAAGCCCAAAATTGCAAAGTTATATAAAAAAGGAATTAACTAATGTAAAAAGTGCTGAATTTATACAAATATTAAAAAATTTAATAGAGTATATATACGGTATTGATACGGTAGGTATACAAGAAGAAAAAGAAGAAGAAAAAGAAGAAGAACAAGAAAAAAAACAAGAAGAACAAATTAAAGAAGAGAGGTTTAACATTTTTTGGAACAAATATCCTAAAAAAGCTAGTAAAGCAAATGCTAAAAAGGCGTTCTTTAAAGCTAATTTTAATGATGTGGTGTTCAGTGAAATGTTAAATTCTATAGAAAAATTTAAGAAAACTAAAGAATGGAAAAAGGATAAAGGACAATTTATTCCATATCCAGCTACTTGGTTAAATCAAAGACGTTGGGAGGATGAATTTGCAGTTGAAGAAGAGGTTACTAGTACTGCAATAGAAATCGATCCAGAAATAGAAAAAAGATTTATGGAAAGGATGGGTGGAACTTATGGAAGAAATTGAAATACTAGAGGATAACATTTTAGGAGCTTTTTTGGTAGACACTAGTACACATAAATATATAGCGGATTTAAAAACAGAGACGTTTATATCTAGTAATGCTAAAAAAGTCTTTAAGATAATAAAAGACATGTATTTAAATAAACAAGATATAAATTTAATAAGTGTAAATAATGTGCTAAGTACAGGTATAACTAAAAAAAATGATACCTTAAAATATTTGGTAACAATAACAGATAAAATAGTAACTACATCTGCAGTAGAAGAATGTATTAATAAATTAAAGGATGTAAAAATAAGGATAGCCTTAAAAGAGATTATAACCAAAACCTATGACGAACTAAAAGATGTTAATGTAAGTGCTATAGGAATAAAAAATAATTTAGTAAAAAAAATTGATAAAATTAAAGATAATAGTAACAATACAATAGCATCCAGTGTACAAGATACACTTTCTAAAACACTGGACGAAATAGAGAAAAAATACAAAGTAGGAGAAGATTATTCACTTTATACTGGATTTTTTGATTTGGATAAATTAACGGATGGGCTGCATGAAAATGAGCTTACTGCAATAGGAGCTAGACCTGGTACTGGCAAAACAGCTTTTGCAATAAACATAGCGGAAAATATAGCTAAAAATGGAAAAAAAGTGTACTTCTTAAGTTTGGAAATGAGCAAAGAGCAATTAATGCAAAGAATAATTGCTAACTATTGTAAGATAAATACACAATTTTTGAGAACTGGAAGAGTGCAACTAGAAGAGATAAAAAAAATAGCAGAAAAAACAAATGATATTTTAAAGTTAAAATTGAGCATAGATACAAAAACTAGATATATAGAAGAATTAGAAGAGATTGCTACAAATTTAAAACAAAAAAATAATATAGATGTACTTATAATAGATTATCTTACACTTTTAAAAAGTAAAGAAAAATATGCAATAAGAGAATTAGAAGTTGCAGAAATTAGTAGAAGATTAAAATTGTTAGCGTTAGATTTAAATATTCCAATTCTAATTCTAGTACAACTTAATAGGGATGCTGAAAACAAAGTACCATCTATGGCAAATATAAGAGAAAGCGGCAGTATAGAACAAAATTGTGATAACATTATCTTTTTACATAAAGAGGAACAAGATAAAAAATTAGTAGAGATAATACAAGTTATTCTAGAAAAACAAAGACAAGGTGGAACAGGAACATTAAAATTAAAATTCGACAAAAAATATTCTAGATTTTACAATATAACGAGATAGTGAGGTGGAAAAGTGAATACAGTACAACCTATTAGAGATTTAGATATTATACATGCAATACAAACAGATTTAAAAAAAAATAACTATAGGAATTATTTAATGTTTGAAATAGGAATATATATAGGAATTAGAATTTCAGATATTTTGAACATAAAAGTGCATGATATTTATAATAAAGATAATTTAAAATTAAGAGAAATAAAAACTAATAAAGAAAAGTTAATGCCTATTCCTAACCATTTAAAAAAAGAAATAAGTTTATATATAGAAAAAGAAGGACTAGGTAATGGAGATTACTTGTTTAAAAGTATAAAAAAGAAAATTAAGCCTATAACTAGAGTGCAAGCATACAACATACTAAAAAAAGTAGCCAACAAGTATAAGTTAGAGAATATAGGAACACATACATTAAGAAAAACGTTTGGTTATCATTTTTATAAAAAAACGCAGGATGTTGCTTTGTTAATGACAATCTTTAATCATTCTGATCCAAGTATAACTTTAAGATATATAGGTATAGAACAAGATAATGTAAATAAAAGTTTAAAGAATTTTAAATATTAAAAATGTTTTTTTATTTGGCATGTGATTTAACAAAAATATAAAATGTTAAATAAAAATGTATGATTTAAAAATAAAGCTTGAAAAATCAAACAAAAATAAATGTATCACAATTTAACAAAATATAAGATATGTTAAATTAAATAGATGAATGTAAGGAGAAAAAATAATGTTAAAAAAAAAAATAAAATTATATGATACTTTATATTGGAATACTACTGGTGCATATGGTTCAAAAATTTCTCAAGAATGTGAAGTAATAGATATAGGTAAAAATTATATATGGGTATTAGTATTTGGTAATTTAAGTTATAGCAATTTATTACCAGAAGAGCTAAGTAAGGAACCACTTTATAAAGTAACAAAAGGAGTAAGCAATTATGAGTAAATTTATAATATATAACAGAGCAAAAATAAATGATGATGATGCTTTAACGTATGCCTCTATGGTAATAAACAAATATAAAAGTAAATTAAAAGCAATAGGAAATGGTATGTACTTAGAGTACCGTGATTATATATACGGTTTAATAAAAGTAGAAATAATGAAAAATAAGACGTGTTACACAATAGTTATTTATTAGAGGAGGAATTAATGTGGAAGAACAAATAAATTGTAAATGGCTAAATAAAACATTTGGAGAAAAATGTTGGATTTGTAATGGCCAATTAAAAAAGGTAAATAAAGAAATATGCAGAGAATGCAAAGATAGATTAGAAGAGAGGTAATTGTAGTTGTGAAAGAAGACGGAATTGAAATGATTTTAATAATAATGCTTGGGGAGAAATTGAAGATGGTACAAATATAGCTATAACAAGTTATAAAAAAATTTCTAAAAAAGAGAGGAGTAAATAAGATATGAAATATAAATATTTTTTATCAGCCTTACAATGTAATAGAGTATATAGTAGTTTTATAAAGAGTTGTGGGTTACGGAATAGGAGCGGTTGGTATTAATGTTTTAATATCTTTTGTAACAGACAAAGCGCCTACAAAAGAGAATATAAAAAAAATTGAAAAACTATTAGAAAGTTCTAAAGCTGAGAAAAGTCTATCAAGTTATTACACAAATGTAAAGTTTACTAGAGCAGAAGTCTTATTAGAAGAGGAGTGATACATAGTGAAAACAGCTGATGAAATAGAAAAAGTAATAAATACATACAAATCAATAAATTATACAAGAGAGTGGTTTGATACACATAAATATAGATATAAATTTGGACAAGACTTTAATCCATATATAGGAGAATATTTCCTTGTAGATTTATATGCAGGAGAAATTTGGTTGGTGCAAGGAAGCAAACCTATATATAATGCTAGAAGAAAACAAAAATTACCTATAAAGCCAATATGTAAGGTATTTAACTCAAAAGAAGTAGGGAATGTAAATGGATATTGGCAATTATTTAGAGATGAGGTGCTTTAAGTGAAAGAAAATAGTATGGCAATCAATTTTAATGATGATGAAACAATTATATGTTTCAGTGGGGTTCAAATACATATAAGTAAAGAAAATTCAATAGAATTAGCACATAGAATTTTAGATTACTTTGAATGGTATGAAGAAGAGGAGGACGAGTAGTGGAAAATAGTATAGAAGAAGATATAAAAATATTAGAAGAATTTTCAAATGAAAATGTATTGTATGGTTCTACGGTAGGTATGACATTAGAAAAATATAAAGATTTACAACTTTCTACAGAACATATTTTATCAGATTATGAAAGAGTATTAAAAGATAATGAAGAATTGCGTAAATTTATATTAGAAGGAGTGAAAATTGAGCCAAATAGTCCATATCAAAATTATCAACTTGATTTTTTAAGAAAAAATTTTATTCCAATTAAAAAAATACAAGATATGATAAAAGAATTAGAACAAGAATTAAAAAATTTAGGCAAAGAAGACCCTAAAAAAATTGAACCATGGACACGTTCAGAAATTGAAGATAGTATTTATATAGAATTAGACATTTTAGAGAGTTATTAAAGGAGGAATAAGTTATGGATAAATCAAAAATTATATCAGTAATATTATGGATTATAGTAGGAATACTTGTATTAATTTTAAGAAAAGAAGTAACTAAACTTGAATATGGGCTTGTGTGGATAACATTAGTAATTAAATTGATAGAAAATTTAGTTAAATAGGAGGACAAGTTATATGGAAGATAAAAAAGAAAGATTAATATTAACAGTATGCATAGTAATAATGCTAATTATATTAATTGCTTTTTCTTCATCAGAAATAATGGAAAGATACAACCTAGCACAAGAAGAAAAACAATACTTGTTAAAAGAAAATTTAGAATACCAAAACAAAATAAAGGAGCAAGATACAAAAATAAAAGAATTAGAAAAGTTGCAAGATAGCAACGCAAACAACATAGATACGAGGAAATAGGAGGTAGTATATGGAAACTGAGATAAGTAAAGAAGTAAAGCGTTACCTTGAAAGAGAATTAAAAGACTATAAAAATAATAAAAAAATCATAGAGGAGTTAAGAAATAATATTATAGATTCTAGTAATAGTATTACTTTAGGTGTGCCAAGAAATCCAAACCAGGGAAATGAAGTACAAACTCAAAAAGTATATGAACTAATGACTAATACTAGAATAACTAGATTAGAAAACATTTGTTATCATATAGAAAAAGTTATAGAAAATTTAGATATTCAAAAATATGAATTTTATATAAAATGTTTTGAAAAAGAACATAATAAAATAAAAATTTGTATGGATATGCCTATCTCTGAAAAAACATATTATAGATATAAAAACTATATTATAGAAAAATTGGCAGAGGAGTTAGGATTTATATAGTGACAAAAAAAAGACAGTTTTTTAACCTTGTCAAGTGGTATAATTATTATAGTGATAAGTATACAAAACTTATACACAAACCTATAAGAATTATGGTTTGATTTCATATATACATCCTTTTGGTAGTCCAAAACGGGCTACTTTTTTAATGCTTACCTTCTTTCTTAAGATAAACGTTAAAAAGGTAGTTGATAAACATGACAAAAAAGGAGTATAAAGGTTATCTGTGTAAACATTGTGTAAGATACAATTGCAAAAAAAACATATGTGAATTAAACAAAGATACATATAAGGTATATAAGTGTACCAATTATGTGTCTATTTTTATGTGCAATAAAAATAGTTGTAGAAAGTGTGGAAAATGTGAATAAAAAAAATGAATATACAAATATATTTTATTTGAATATAGCTAAAATAGGTGGGATAGAAACATTTATATATTATCTAGCTAAAAATTACAAAAAATATGATATTACAATTATATATAAAACTGCAGATGTGCAACAATTAAATAGATTAAAAAAGTATGTAAGGTGTGTTAAATATAATAATCAAATTATTAAATGTAAGAAAGCCTTTTTTAATTATAATATGGATATTATAGATAATGTTGAAGCTGAAGAGTATTATCAAATTTTACATGGAGATTATAATGCAGTAAATATTCCATACAATACAAATAATAAAATAACAAAATATTTAGGGGTAAGTAAAATAGTTTGTGATTCATTTTATAAAGCCACAGGTATTAAAGCAGATTTGATATATAATCCAGTATTTATAGAACCACCAACTAAAATATTAAAACTAATAAGTGCAACACGTCTTACATGTGAAAAACGGATTAGAAAGAATAAAAAAATTAGCAAAAAAACTGAATGAAAATAAAATACCATTTGAATGGCAAATATTTACTAATAGTAAAATTGCCATCGATATAGATAATGTTATTGTTAGAAATGCAAGATTAGATGTAATGAACTATGTTGCTCAAGCAGATTATCTTGTGCAGCTAAGCGATAGTGAGGGATACTGTTATAGCATAGTAGAAGCGTTAAGTATTAATGTACCTGTAATTTGTACAGATATGCCAGTCTTGAAAGAGATAAATGTAAATAAAAACAATGCCTATATATTAAATATGGAAATGACAAATATTGATGTAAATAAAATATACAATGAAATTCCTAAAGTTATAAATTATAAAGAGCCGACATGTTCTTTAGTAAATTATATAAATAAAACAAAATCTACATATAAGGAGGAAAATGACATGTTACACAAAGTAAGAGCATTAGATACTTACAAAAAATTAGGATTAAAAGATGCGGTGTTAGATAGAATACCAGAAGAAGGAGAAATTTTTGAGATAGATGATGAAAGATTAGAAATTCTTACATCTAACAATCCGTATAAAACAATGTTTGTAGCAGAATTAGAGGAAATTGAAACTGCACCAAAAGAAAGTAAAGGCAAAAAAAATAGTAAAAAAACTATGAATAAGAATAAATAAATGACATATAGAGATAATCCTGCAATAGCGAGAAAGTATAAATCAAAAAGATGGCAAAAATTAAGGGCAGATAAGATAATATTAAATCCGTTTTGTGAAAGATGTTTAAAAAAGAATATATATAATTCAACGTACATTGTGCATCACAAAGAATATATAACTTTAAAAAATTATGAAGAGGATAATGTATTTTTTA
>SAMEA3663046__coassemble_1529_pt1 | contig 12199 bp, 26 predicted proteins | sample SAMEA3663046__metabat2_high_PE_005 | metagenome-assembled genome bin SAMEA3663046 (sample SAMEA3663046) | pig gut metagenome | biome: pig gut; feature: pig-associated habitat; material: faeces | place: France | collected 2012
CGTCATATGGGTATTAGACCTACTGTTAGAGGATCTGTTATGAACCCTAACGATCACCCACATGGTGGTGGTGAAGGTAGAGCACCAGTTGGTAGAAAAGCTCCTTTAACTCCTTGGGGTAAAGTTGCTTTAGGTAAGAAGACACGTAACAAAAAGAAAAAATCGACAGAATTAATCGTTCGTCGTCGTAACGGAAATTAGGAGGTAAAATATGGCACGTTCATTGAAAAAAGGACCATTTTGTGATGATCATTTGATGAAAAAGATTGTTGAATTAAATGAATCAAATAGCAAAAAAGTAGTTCAAACATGGTCAAGAAGATCAACTGTTTTCCCTGAATTTATCGGACATACTATCGGAGTATATAATGGAAAAAATCATGTTCCTGTATATGTTACAGAAGATATGGTAGGCCATAAATTAGGTGAGTTTGCACCTACAAGAAATTTCCGCGGACACGGAAAAGATAAAAAGGATTCAAAGTAGGAGGAGCTAATTAATGGAAAATGTAAAAACAGCTAGAGCTGAAGCTAAAACAGTTAGAATATCAGCAAGAAAAGTTAGATTAGTTCTTGATTTAATTAGAGGAAAAAATATTGGTGAGGCATTCTCAATTTTATACTTAACACCTAATGGTGCAAGCGATGCAATAGCTAAAGTATTAAAATCTGCAGTTGCTAATGCCGAACATAATTACGAAATGAATAAAGATAATTTATATATTAAAGAAACTTATGCTAATGAAGGTATTACTATGAAAAGATACTTACCAAAAGCTAAAGGTAGCGCAAGCACTTTATTAAAAAGAACAAGCAACATCGTAGTAGTTGTTGCAGAAAGAAATTAAGGAGGATCTCAATATGGGACAAAAAGTTAGCCCAATAGGTTTACGTTTAGGCGTTATCCGTGATTGGGATTCAAGATGGTATGCTAATAAATTAGAAGTACCTGAATTATTACATGAAGATTTAAAAATTCGTAACGAGATTAATCAATTCTATAAAAAGGCACAAGTGTCTAGAGTTACAATTGAAAGAGTAAAGTCAAAAATTATGATTACTGTTTACACAGCAAAACCTGGTGTTGTAATTGGACGTGAAGGTGCTGTAAAACAAGAAATGGTTAAGAGATTAGAAAAAATTACAGGCAAATCAGTATTTTTAAGTGTTATGGAAATTAAAAATCCTGATTTAGATGCTACATTAGTTGCAAGAAAGATAGCTGAAGATCTTGAAAACAGAGCATCATTTAGACGTGTACAAAAGCAATCCAACAAACTATGAAAGCTGGAGCAAAAGGAATTAAAACAAAAATTTCAGGTCGTTTAGGCGGTGCCGAAATGGCACGTGCTGAAGGTTATTCTGAAGGTACTGTTCCACTACATACATTAAGAGCGGATGTAGATTATGCATTAGCTGAAGCTAATACAACATATGGAAAGCTAGGAGTAAAAGTTTGGATTTGCAAAGGTGAAATTTTACCTGCAAAAAAGGAGGCTAAATAATTATGTTAATGCCTAAAAGAACCAAATACCGTAGACCTCATCGCGTTAGCTATGAAGGAAAAGCTAAGGGTGCAAAAGAATTAAATTTTGGTGAATATGGTTTAATGGCTTTAGAAGGAAAATGGCTAACACAATCACAAATTGAAGCATCACGTATTGCTATGACTCGTTATATGAAACGTGAAGGACAAGTATGGATTAGAATATTCCCTCATATGCCACAAACTAAAAAACCATTGGCAGTTCGTATGGGAGGAGGAAAAGGTACTCCAGAAGGATATGTTGCTGTTGTAAAACGCGGAACAATTATGTTTGAAATTGGTGGAGTTAGTGAAGAAGTTGCTCGCGAAGCATTAAGACTTGCTTCTCATAAATTACCTATCCCAACAAAAATTATTAAGAAAGAGAATAGTGGTGAATAATTATGGCTAGAACTAAAAAAGAAGTTAAAGTTGTTAAAAAATCAGAATCAGAAAAAATTAGAGAGATGGATGTTGCCACTATTGAAAAAAATATTGAAGAGTTGAAACAAGAATTATTTAATTTGCGTTTTCAAGCAGCAGTTGGTAAGTTAGAAAATACTGCACAAATCAAAAAGAATAAAAAGCAAATCGCTCGTATGAAGACTATTCTTACTGAACGTGCTAATGCTCTTAAATAGGAGGCAATTATGGAAAGAAATTCTCGTAAAGTATATATAGGCAAAGTTTCTTCTGACAAAGAAGACAAGACTATAAAAGTTGAAATTGTTACATATCGTAAACATCCATTATATGGAAAACGTGTAATTTATACTAAAAAATTAACTGCTCATGATGAAAACAATGAGGCAAAAGTAGGAGATACAGTTAAAATAATGGAGACAAGACCATTATCAAAAACTAAAAGATTCCGCTTAGTTTCTATTGTTGAAAAAGCAGTAGTACTATAGGAGGTAATTAATCGTGATACAACAAGAATCTAGATTAAATGTTGCTGATAACTCTGGTGCAAGAGAAATCTTAACTATTAAGGTTTTAGGCGGAACTAGACATAGATATGCAAATGTCGGCGATATAATTGTTGCTACTGTTAAGAGTGCTATTCCTGGTGGTACAGTTAAAAAAGGCGATGTAGTTAAAGCAGTAATCGTAAGAACAAAAAGCGGATTAAGAAGAGAAGATGGTTCATATATCAAATTTGATGATAACGCAGCAGTTATTATTAAAGATGATAAAACACCAAAAGGAACTCGTATTTTCGGTCCTGTAGCTCGTGAGTTGCGTGACAATGATTTTATGAAGATTATCTCTTTAGCTCCAGAAGTTCTTTAGTTAGGAGGATCTAAAATGAATCTTAAAAAAGGCGATACCGTTGTAGTAATCAGCGGAAGTTGGAAAAATAAACAAGGCACTGTACTACAAGTGTTACCAAAAAGTAATCGTGTAGTAGTTGAAGGTGTTAATATTGTGACTCATCACAATAGACCATCACAATCAAATCCTGATGGTGGAATTAGTAAGAAAGAAGCTCCAATCGCAGCATGTAAAGTTATGATTGTTGACCCACAAGATAAAGTACCAACAAGAGTTGGATACAAAATGGAAGGCGACAAAAAAGTAAGATATGCTAAGAAATCTGGAGTTGTCTTAGACAAGTAGGAGGCACTCATGAATCGTGTACAAGAAAAATATTTAAACCAAGTAAAACCTGCCTTAATTGAAACATTTAAATATAAATCAGTTATGCAAGTTCCAAAGCTTGACAAGATTGTTATTAATATGGGTGTTGGTGATGCTATGTCAAATGCAAAAGCATTAGATGCAGCTGTTGAAGACTTAACACAAATTACTGGTCAAAAACCAATTATTACAAAAGCTAAGAAATCAATTGCAGCTTTTAAGCTTCGTGAAGGCGTTGCAATTGGATGTAAAGTAACGTTACGTGGTGAAAAAATGTATCAATTCTATGATAAATTAGTTTCTATTTCATTACCACGTGTTCGTGACTTCAGAGGATTGTCAAAGGACTCTTTTGATGGACGCGGAAACTATACATTAGGAATTAAAGAACAATTAATTTTCCCTGAAATCAATTATGATAAAGTATTTAAAATCAGAGGAATGGATATTGTTATTGTTACAACAGCAAAAACTGATAAGGAAGGGCGCGAGTTATTAACATTACTTGGCATGCCTTTCAGAAAGTAGTAGGAGGAATAATATGGCAAAAACATCATTAAAAATTAGATGTCATCGTAAACCTAAGTTTGAAGTTAGGGAATATACTCGTTGTGAACGCTGTGGTAGACCTCATGCTGTTTATCGTAAATTTAAATTATGCCGTCTTTGTTTTAGAGAACTAGCTAACAAAGGACAAATACCTGGCGTTAAAAAGGCTAGTTGGTAGAAAGGAGAACTAATTATGGTAATGACTGATCCAATTGCTGATATGCTTACACGTATTCGTAATGCTAATCAAATGAAGCATTTAACTGTGTTAGTTCCAGCGTCAAAAATTAAATTAGAAATTTTGAAAGTAATTAAAGAAGAAGGTTACATTGAAGATGCTGAATTTGTTGAAGATGGAAAACAAGGAACAATTAAAGTAACTTTAAAGTATACTGATAAAAAAGAAAGAGTAATTAAAGGTATTACACGTATTTCTAAACCTGGTTTACGTGTATATGCAAAATCTACTGAAATGCCAAAAGTATTAAATGGTTTAGGTATTGCAGTAGTATCAACATCAAATGGAGTAATGACTGATAGAGAAGCACGTCAAAAACATCTTGGCGGCGAAGTTATTGCGTATATTTGGTAGGAGGTATATATGTCACGTATTGGAAATAAAATAGTTCAATTAGCTGCAGGTGTATCTGTTACAGTTGATGAAAATAATTTAGTTGTTGTTAAAGGTCCTAAAGGTGAATTAAGTCATCAATTTAATCCTATTATCAAAATTATTGTTGAAGAACATGATGTTAAATTCACTAGACCAAATGATGAAATTTTAACAAGAGCATTACACGGAACAACAAGAGCATTAGTTCATAATATGGTAGTTGGTGTTTCTGAAGGTTTTACAAAATCATTAACTATTGAAGGTGTTGGATATAGAGCATCATTAAAAGGTAACACATTAGTTATCGCTGCTGGTTATTCACATTTAGTAGAAATGGCTATTCCAGAAGGATTAAAAGTAATATGCCCTTCTCAAACAGAAATCAAAATTGAAGGAATTGATAAACAACTTGTTGGCGAATTTGCTGCAAATGTTAGAAAAGTTCGTAAACCAGAACCATATAAAGGTAAAGGTATTCGTTATAGCGATGAAGTTGTTCGCCGTAAAGAAGGAAAGAAAGCTAAGTAGAAAGGAGTATTAAAATGGTTACTAAAAAATCTCGTAATGAATCTAGACAAAAACGTCATTTACGTATTCGTAAGAATATTAGTGGTACATCAAGTACTCCACGTTTGGCTGTTTTTAGATCTAACACAAATATTTATGCACAAGTAATTGATGATGTTGAAAAAGTAACATTAGTTGCTGCATCAAGCATTGATAAAGAATTAAAATTAGCTAATGGTTCAAATGTTGAAGCTGCAAAACAAGTTGGAGCTTTAATTGCAAAAAGAGCTTTAGAGAAAAATATTGAAAATGTTGTATTTGACCGTGGTGGTTACTTATATCATGGAAGAGTTAAAGCATTAGCTGAAGCAGCTCGTGAAGCTGGCTTAAAATTCTAGGAGGTTATCATGAGTCAAGCAAAAGAAAAGAAACAAACTAAAAAAGAAAATCTTGTAGTTGTTGAAAAAGAGTTTGAAGAACGTGTAGTTTCTGTTAACCATGTAACAAAAGTTGTAAAAGGTGGTAGAAGATATCGCTTTAGTGCAATAGTAGTTGTTGGTGATAAAAAAGGACGCGTTGGACTTGGAACTGGTAAAGCAATAGAAGTTCCAGATGCAATCAAAAAGGCAACTGAAGATGCAAAAAAACATTTAATAAATGTACCAATTGTTGATACAACAATTCCTCATGAAATTACTGGTATATATGGAGCAGGAAGAGTGTTCTTAAGACCTGCACCAGATGGAACTGGCGTAATTGCCGGTGGACCTGTTCGTGCAGTTGTTGAATTGGCAGGAATCCAAGATATAGTTTCTAAATCATTAGGATCAAGTACTCCAATTAACATTGTTAGAGCTACTATTGAAGGGCTAGCTGCATTAAGAACTGCTGAACAAGTAGCTGAAATAAGAGGCAAAAAAGCTGAGGAAATAGTAGGTTAATGATATGGAAAAAATGATTAAAATAAAATTAGTTAAAAGTCCATATGGACGTAAACCAAATCAGTGCAAAACTTTAAAAGCATTGGGATTAACAAAAATTAATCAAATAGTTACTAAAGCAGATAATGAAGCAGTTCGCGGAATGATTGCAACTGTTCAACATCTTGTTGAAGTAGTAGAATAGGAGGACCAAATGAAACTAAATGAATTAAAGCCTGTTGAAGGAGCAAGACATTCAAGAAAAAGAGTTGGTCGTGGTACTGGTTCAGGACATGGTAAAACATCAGGTCGTGGACATAAAGGTCAAAATGCTCGTAGTGGTGGAGGAGTTCGTCCAGGATTTGAAGGAGGACAAACACCATTATTCAAGAGATTACCAAAAAGAGGATTTACTAATGTAAATCGTAAAGAATATGCAGTTGTTAATGTTGAAGATCTTAACGTTTTCGAAGCTGGATCTGTTGTAACAATTGAAACTTTACAAGAAAAAGGTTTAGTTAAAAAAGTTTATGATGGCTTAAAAGTTTTAGGAAACGGAAAATTGAATGTTAAATTAACTGTAAAAGCTCACAAGTTCTCTAAAACTGCAGAAGCTGCTATAACTGCTGCAGGTGGAACAATCGAGGTAATTTAATATGGCAACATCTAAGACATCTTCAACTGCAAAAAAGATAATTATTATGTTGCTTGTAACATTTGGATTATTAATTGTATATAGATTAGGAGCATTTGTTACATTACCATTTATTAATCCTGATATAATTTTTAAGTCAACAACAGATTTGAATTTTGGATTTTTAGATGTATTTAGCGGAGGGGCCTTAAGCAATTTTTCAATATTATGTTTAGGTATCAGCCCATATATTACAGCGTCTATCGTTATACAGTTACTTCAAATGGATATAGTTCCTAGATTTAAGGAATTAGCTGAAGAAGGCGAAGAAGGAAGAAAAAAGTTAAATCAATATACAAGATATATTGCATTAGGTTTAGCATTTGTTCAATCTTTAACATTAGTAATTGGTATAAATATTAATTATAATGGTGCATATTTCTTAGCCGATTTAGACTTTGTAAGTAGTTATCCAGCTTTGTTGTATATTTATTTAGCAATTGTTGCTACAGCAGGAACTGCATTCTGCTTATGGCTTGCTGAGTTAATAACTGCACACGGACTAGGAAATGGTTCTTCAATATTAATCGTTGCTGGTATTTTAGCAACATTCCCTCAAATGTTTAGCGATCTAATTAAACAACTAATTACAACTGAAGCAACAAGAAATATTTGGGTATTTGTAGCAGTGGTTGTTATATTAATTTTAATTATTGTGTTTATTGTATTTATGGAAGGTGCTGAACGAAAAATTCCTATCCAATATGCTAATAGACCTGCTGCCGCTTCATTCCAAGGAAAGAGCGATAGCCATATTCCAATTAAATTAAATTCAGCATCAGTTATACCAGTAATTTTTGCTTCAACTTTATTAAGTTTACCAACAACAATTATTAGTTTAACTGGAATGAGCACTTCAAAAGGAACAGCTGGATACTGGCTAATGCAAATATTTAGTACTACATCTTCAAATACTGTTGATGGAGTAACAAACGTATCAATTAATGCTATTGGATTAGCAGTATACATTATTTTAATAGTAATATTCTCATTCTTCTATTCATTCTTACAACTTAATCCAGAACAAATGGCAGATAATCTACAAAAGCAAAATGCATATGTTCCTGGTGTAAGACCTGGTGAAGAAACTACAGGATACATTTCTAGAGTACTATTCAAAATTACTGTTTTAGGTGCTACATATTTATCAATAGTTGCAATACTTCCAATTGTTATGACAGTGATATTTAATTTGCCATCATCTGCACAAATTGGTGGAACAAGTTTAATTATCGTTGTTGGTGTTGCTATTGAAACATGGAAACAATTAAAACAAACAAAACAAGAAAAACAATATCGTGGATTTATTGAGTAGGAGAAAAAGATATGAAATTAATAATTATGGGTCCTCCAGGAGCTGGAAAAGGAACTCAAGCTGCGTTAATTAAAAATACTTTAAATATTCCTCATATTTCTACAGGCGATATGTTTAGAGAAGCTATTAAAAACGAAACTCCATTAGGTGTAGAAGCAAAAAGATATATTGATAATGGAGAATTAGTTCCAGATAGTGTTACAATCGGATTAGTTAGAGAAAGATTATCAAATAAGGATTGCCAAAAAGGGTTTTTACTTGATGGCTTTCCAAGAACTATTCCTCAAGCTAAAGCATTAGATGAAATTTTAAAAGATTTAAATTTAAATTTAGATGCAGTTATTAATATTGCTGTTGATGATAATGTTTTAGTAGATAGAATCGTTGGACGAAGAGTATGCCCAAAATGCAAAGCAGGTTACCATATTACAAATTTGAAACCAAAAGTAGATGGTATTTGTGATGTATGTGGAGAAAAACTTGTTCAAAGAAAAGATGATACAGAAGAAACAGTTAAAAACCGTTTAAATGTATATGCAAATCAAACAAAACCATTATTGGAATATTACGATTCATATGGAATTGTAAAGACAATTGATGGTGTAGGCGATATTGATGTTATCTTCAATAATATAAAATCATCTCTTGGAGTAAAGTAAATGATTGTTATTAAAAGTAATCGAGAAATAGAACTTATGCGTGAAGCAGGGAGAATTGTAGCATTAGCACATAAAAAAGTGCAAGAAGCAATTGCTCCAGGAGTTTCAACATTAGAACTTGATAAGATTGCTGAGAAGACTATTAGGGATAATGGCGCAACACCCTCTTTTAAAGGGTATGGAGGATTTCCAGGAACAATATGTGCTTCCATTAATAACGTAGTTATTCATGGAATCCCTAAAAGTAACATCAAGCTAAAAAATGGTGATATTATTTCTATTGACATTGGAGCCATTTATAAAGGCTACCATGGAGATTGTGCGAGAACACATGCTGTAGGAAAAATTAGTGAAGAAAGACAACGATTAATTGATGTAACTCGTCAATCTTTCTATGAAGGTATGAAATATGCAAAACCAAACAATCGTTTGTCAGATATCTCACATGCAATTCAAACTTATGTTGAAAGCCAAGGCTTTGGTGTAGTTAGAGATTTTACAGGTCATGGTGTTGGTACTGAATTACATGAATATCCATCAATACCTAATTATGGGGCTGCTGGAATGGGACCATTGCTTAGAAAAGGAATGACTTTAGCAATTGAACCAATGGTTACAGCTCATAATTATAAAGTAAAAATTTTAAATGATGATTGGACTACTGTGACAGTTGATGGCAGTGATAGTGCTCATTATGAGAACACAATTGTTATAACAGATGATGGATATGAAATTTTGACAAAGGAAAAGGGAGAAGATAATGTCTAAAAGCGATGTAATAGAATTAAAAGGAACAGTTAAAGAAGCATTGCCAAATGCACAATTTAGAGTTGCATTGGACAATGGACATCTAATTATGGCGCACGTTTCTGGTAAAATCCGAATGAATTTCATTACCATTTTACCAGGTGATAAAGTAACTGTTGAATTATCACCATATGATTTAACACGTGGCCGTATTACTTATCGACATAAGTAATTTAAGGAGGAAAATAAAATGAAGGTTAGACCATCGGTAAAACCAATTTGCGATCAATGTAAAGTAATAAAAAGAAATGGCAGAGTTATGGTAATTTGTAAAAATCCAAAACACAAGCAAAGACAAGGCTAATTAGGAGGAAATAAATGGCACGTATATCTGGTGTTGATATTCCACGTGACAAACGTGTAGTTATTTCATTAACTTACATTTTTGGAATTGGAAAACCAACTGCACAAAAAATATTAAAAAACGCTGGAATTGATGAAAATAAACGCGTTAAAGATTTAACAGAAGAAGAATTAACAGTAATCCGTCGTGAAGTTGCCGCATACAAAGTTGAAGGTGACTTACGTAGAGAAGTTGCAATGAATATTAAGAGATTAATGGAAATAGGATGCTATAGAGGAATCCGCCATCGTCGTGGATTACCAGTAAGAGGACAAAATACTAGGTGTAATGCACGTACTCGTAAAGGTCCATCAAAAACTGTAGCTAACAAGAAGAAATAGGAGGATAATGAATAATGGCACGTGTAGTTAAAAAACGTAAAGTTAGAAAGAATATACCTACTGGTGTAGCACATATTCATTCAACATTTAATAATACAATTGTTACTATTTGTGATCCTGAAGGAAACGCAGTTTCTTGGTCTAGTGCTGGTGCATTAGGTTTCAAAGGAAGTAAGAAATCAACTCCATTTGCTGCACAACAAGCAAGTGAAGCTGCCGCAAAAGCTGCATTAGATGCAGGTATGTTAAAAATTGAAGTAGAAGTTAAAGGACCTGGACCAGGTCGTGAAGCTGCTATTAGATCATTACAAGTTGCTGGTCTTGAAATTACATCAATTAAAGATGTAACTCCAATTCCACACAATGGATGCCGTCCACCTAAAAAACCACGTGGATAGTAATTCAAATTAAAGGAGGCTTAAATGCGTAAATTTGAATTTATAAAACCTCAAATTAAAGTCGAAGAAGAAAATTCTAATTATGGGAAATTTGTAGTTACCCCATTAGAAAGAGGATACGGATTAACATTAGGTAATGCAATAAGAAGAGTACTTCTATCATCAATGCCAGGCGTTGCAATGGTTGCAATGAAGGTAGATGGAGTTGCTCACGAATTTATGGCTATGCCAGGTGTTTCAGAAGACGTTACAGAAATTATTTTAAATCTAAAAAATATAGTTTTCAAAATTAATGAAGATGTTTTATTTGCTGATACAACTGGTGAACCAGAAAAAATGTATGTAATCTCAGTTGACGTTAAAGGCCCAGATAAAGGACAAAGAGTTGTAACAGCAGGAGATTTGATTATATCAGATCCCACAGCTTTAGCAGATCAATTAGAAGTTGTTAATAAAGATGCTAAAATTTGTACTGTTTCAAAAGGCGGTTTATTTAGAGGAACATTTTATGTGCGTCGTGGTATAGGTTATGTATGCGCTGATGAAAATAAAGTATTTTGTTTAGATAAAAGTGGAAATAAAGAAATAGAAAAAATAGCTATTGATTCTATTTATACTCCAATAACAAAATGTATGTATTCTGTTGAAAAAACAAGAGTTGGCGATAACGTTGATTTTGAAAAATTAGAATTAGAAGTATGGAGTAATAATAGTATTTCTCCAAGTGACGCAGTAAGTTTAGCTTCACAATTTTTAGTAAATCATTTCACAGTATTAAGTTATTTGAATGAAATTATTGCTCAAAATGATTTTATGCATGAACCAGAAGCACCAACAGTTAATAAAACTAAAGAAAAGAAAATTGAAGATTTAGATTTATCTGTTCGTTCTTATAATTGTTTAAAGAGAGCTGGAATTAATACAGTTGGCGAATTGGCTCAAAAGACAGAAGAAGAAATGATGCGTGTTAGAAATCTAGGACGCAAATCATTAAAAGAAGTTATGCAAAAATTACGTGAAAATGGTTTTGAATTAAAGCATTCTTATGATTTTGATGACGATGATAAAGATATTGAAGAAGACGATGATTATGATTATTCAAATGTCATTTTAGATTCTTCAGATGATGATGACCAAGAATAAGTATAAGGAGGACAATCACAATGGGATACCGTAAATTGGGTCGTAATTCAGCTCAACGTAAAGCATTAATGAGAGATTTAATTACTGATTTAATCATTAATGAAAAAATTGAGACTACCCTTTATAAAGCTAAAGAACTTCAAAGATTAGCAGATAAGATGGTAACATTAGCTAAAAAAGGCGATTTAGCTGCAAGAAGACAAGCTGCTAAATTAATCCGTTTTGAATTTGCTACTGAAGTTAAAGAAGATGGCGAAACTAAAGAACAATATGCTATCCAAAAACTATTTTCTGATATCGCTCCTAAATTCAAAGATCGCCCAGGTGGATATACAAGAGTATTAAAGACAGGACCTCGTAGAGGTGATGCAGCACCAATGGCAATTATTGAATTTGTTGAATAGATAATAGTAAAAAAGAGGTTCCAATAGGAGCCTCTTTTAATGTGCATTATTAACGGTTTATTTAAGGGCATCTAATATAGCGTTGCTTAATTGATCTGCACAACTAGTGTTTCTGTTTCCACATAGATTTCCTTTTAGAAGATTTGCAACATCAATTGCGTTTTGTCCTTCAATTAATTTGCTAATTGCTTTTAGATTACCATTACATCCTCCAATAAATGTTACATTATGAATAACGTTATTGTCATCCAAATCAAAATTAATAATTCTTGCACATGTGCCATGAGTATTATAAGATATATGTTTCATAATAGCCACCCTTTCTATAATTAATATTTTA
>SAMEA3663046__coassemble_1604_pt1 | contig 11292 bp, 13 predicted proteins | sample SAMEA3663046__metabat2_high_PE_005 | metagenome-assembled genome bin SAMEA3663046 (sample SAMEA3663046) | pig gut metagenome | biome: pig gut; feature: pig-associated habitat; material: faeces | place: France | collected 2012
ATGCAACAAAATGGATATTTAGAGGGTATCCCGGCTGAAAAACTTGTAGATATCGGTAAAGATATTGAGGGTATGGGGACAACTGAAAAGTTTACTAAAGCCCTTGTTTCCTTAATGGCAAAATTTGAGTGCACCACTCTTGGCTATGAAATGATGTTTAGTGATATCGTAGTGGATAGAATTGAATGGGGTGGTTTCGTACAGCGTGCCAAAATTGACATTACCGATGTATATGATGACCCAATGTCCGCTCCAGTAAATAAACAATCCTATGCGGAACTGGAACACACATTCTTTCAGCCGAAGGTTACTGCTAAAGTCTATGAAGAAGGCAAAGACCTCATGATTCCAATTTCCATCTCAGCGGATATCCTTAAAGAATCGTTTAAAAGTTGGGACGCATTGAATGGATTTCTTTCTCAGATTAGGGAATCGGTTAGAGAAACTCGCGACATGGTTCTTGATTCATGGGCTAACGTTTTAGTGAATTCAGCAATTGCTGAGAGTTGTAAAGCAACCAATACAGAAGTAAAATTGAAAACAATGGCCGTTGCTGATAAAGTTCCAGGTGTTGCTCAAGGCGATACCCCGGAGAAACTTCTTTTGAATAAGGAGTTCTTAGCATATGCTAGTGAGAAGATTGGTGTTATCCGCTCCAATATGAAAGCACGTACTAATGTTTATAATAATAAAAATCTTTCAGTTGGGGCTATCCAACAGAATGCATACTTCTTGACTCCATTTATTAAGGCAAGAAATAATGGTTTACTTGCTGACACATACCACCGTGAAGAAAGAGATATTGGTAAATTCGTGGAAATTCCACGTTGGCAGGCGGTCAAAGGAGAAACTTCCGACGCAACACCTTTTGGCTTTAGTGATGTTTCCAGTATTTCCTTTAGTGCGGATTCCACTAATAGTTTGGGTCTTGGTACTGAGGCCGTTACGCTAAACAATATTATTGGAGTAGTATTTGACAAACGTGCGTTGGGTATCTGCGCTTTCCGGGAGAAAATGACAACCAACTACACCGCTAGTGCTGATTTTTGGAATGAATATTTGCACTTATTAGTCAATTACATTCTCGATCCCGATTACAATATCGTGGCATTTTCACTCAATTAATGGAGGAAGAAAAGATGGTAAAAAATCTATTTGCATGGGCAAGTATTGGTTCAAATGGCAAGGTCGTTGATGACCTTGTCGGAGACCAAAACGGAAAAGAAGTTAAAATTGGAGAGTATTATAATTTTGGGCAACAATGGGTCATACGTTTCCGCTCGAAGAAACGTGGACAAAAAGCAGCAGTAGCCACTAAAATGTTAGCAAGGAATAACAATATCGGATATAATCAAAGCAACCGCAAGTCATTATATAATCAATGTGAATTGATTGGTTGGGATATTGATAGGATATATCAGATTAAGCCTTGTGATTGCGATTGTAGTCTTTTGGCAGTATGTGCAATCAATTTTGCATATGGTAAATCATTGTTGCCTTATGCACTCACTACATACAGTTTGCCAACCATTGTAGACAAACACAAAACAAAATTCAAACGTGCTGATAAATCTATCAAGTCGTTAAAATTCCATAAGGGAGACATGGTTGGCAAGTCCGGGCATGTTATCATTAACATTTAAAGGAGGGTTTTGGTATGAATGAAATTTTAAACGCAGTCTCGGTAGTAGGTTTTCCAATAGTGATGTGTGGAGTGTTATGTTATTACATATTCAAGACACAAACAGCATTGATAACCGCTATTAATAACAATTCGCTTGAAATAGCAAAACTAGTTGAAAGAATGGAGGAAAATAACAATGAGTAAACCCCAATATATTGGGGGAATAGGGACTACCAACGTAGTCCCTATTTCTCCACTATATGATTTTAGCAAAATGAAAGAGAGTGACAAGTCAGATATTAGGTCATACTGTTATCAGAAAGAATTTTTGGACTTAATTACCCAAATGTTTGATTATGATTTTGGAGAAATTGAAACAATGGATACGTGGTTACTGGAGCAAATTTTAACAAACATTGGTTGCGTTGGGTTTTGTATGATTGATGGTATGTTATGCTATGGAACTGTATCCCTTTCGGGTAAAATAAATAAGGATGGTATACCATCACAAGCAACAATATTCTTTTTCAATGGAGAAAGTTATTCCGGCACAATTGGGGAAGATATTGTATTGATGTGGAATAATAAGACACACACCCCGGAGTTAAAAGCAAGCCAATTTTCGGAGGTCATGGCAGAATGTGACAACTCAATAATGGCTTGTGTATACAACTCAAGGCCCTATATGGCAATCGTAGCAAAATCTCAAAAACTAATTAAGTCAATCCGTACAATATTGAAACAATGGAGAGATGGAAAACCACAGATTATTACCGGGGAAGATACTATCCAGGGAATTGTCCACCCGGAAAAAGAAGAGGTCAAGGCAATCAATCTATCTGACCCTACAATTATGGATAAAATTCAGTATTTGTCAAAATTACATGATGATGTGCTACGAAGAGGATTGACTTATTATGGTATCCCCATCAATAGTAGCGGAAAAATGGCACAACTAAATGACAAAGAAATTGATGGATATGAAACATACTCAAAGATATACCCCAACAACCGCCTATTTGAGAGACAGAAGGCAATCGACCAAATAAATGAATTATTTGGTATCTCAGCAACCGTCGAGTTCGGGCTTGCGTTTAAGAATTGTTCATATATGGAACTCCCGGAGGATGGAGAGGTGGAAGATGGAGAAATGGAAGATGTAGAAACGTTGGATGATGAGATTGAAAGAAAGGATGATGAGAATGAAATTCAATGAAATATTCAATGACTTACAAAGAGATAACCGCTCTTTGATTCGTAGTGAAACATTCTTTGGAACTATTCCGACATGGTTCACTAATTTGAATTTTGAAACGTTGGCACAATCGAGTTTAGACAGATATTACCTGGAGCAGACATATGGTGATTCAGAATGTGTTGTTGAATATGGTGGAGCGTTAGATATAACGGTGACTGGCATTATGGAAAAGAACCGTTATAAGTTTGACAACTTATATAGAACCACCATACAAGACTACAACCCGATTGATAACTATGATAGAACAGAGGAAACGGATGTCATATTGAGTGGTAACAATTCAAACACTACTATTTCAGAAAGTACAAACGTAAAGACCGGGTCTGAAACTGATAACACTACCGGGTCTATCTCAAACACGAAAACTGGTTCTGAAACTGATAATACTACCGGGTCAATTGCTAACACTAAAAGCGGAAATACTGAACTTGCTAAAACTGGAACTATGTTAGAAGAAAGTATGGACAGCGGAACGGAAACACATACCCAAAATGTCAATACAGAATCCACAAATCAAACCCGGGCTTTTAATAGCGGGCTAATTGATACTGCTAAAAGCAAGACAGCGACACCAACCGCTAACACAGATATCTTGTCATTCGATAACAGAAAGAATTTGAAATCCACCGGGTACAATGGTTATAAGGAAACTGAGACCTATAATGACGTATCAGAGATTTCAAATTATGATAATTTGAACCATGCGATAACCCATAATGTGACAGATACTTCGACCTATAATAATATGAAACGTGAGACTACGTTTAATGATGTGACGGATACAAATAATCAAACTTCCACAGCAGAGGGAACGGTTTCCAATACAACCAAAACTACTTCCAAAATACATGGAAATATTGGTGTAACAACTACCGCCCAAATGTTAGAGGGAGAAAGGGAATTAAGTGAATTCGATTTCATTGACGTTGTATATCGTACAGTTATTGGGGAATTATCATGCGGTTTTGTTGTGCCGGAGGAGGGATATTATGACAATTAAATTATATAAGTATCATGGAGATAATAGAAAGATAGAAAAGTCGTTGGACTTAGTACAGACAATTAGTAACGCAACGGTTGTAGAGACAATGGATATCATCAATCCAGTTATCATACTGGAAGTAGACCAAACATTCGCGTCGGTTGTATCATTTAATTATATCTATATTCAAGACTTAAAACGGTACTATTATGTCAATAACATTGAAATAATGAGTAACGGATATATTAAAATCCAATGTCATGTAGATGTGTTAAAGACATATTCAAAAGACATTTTAGGCTCGACCCAATACATTAAGAGACAGCAGCACAAGTGTACTGTTCAACTTGCCGATTCTGAATACAATATAAAATCTAATCGCAATTTGACAATTAAGAACTTCGGAGATGTAATAATTCAACCAAATAATGACTTTATTTTAACAACTTTCGGAAAGGATGTGTGATATTATGGCAGATACTGGATATATATATGTCAATGGTGTTAGAGGTGCCGGAAATTATCTAAATCTTTATTTTGATTTAGCAAAATATACTTTTGAAAAACCCGATGATGTAATTATATATATAAAATCGGTTACAAGGACAATAAATATTGATTCGGGAAGCCATACGATACATGGAAATAAGTATTACTTATTAGGAAATAATGTAGTAAAAAATATCACTCAAAAAGGAATATCAACATATATAAGAGGAGAGGCAAATGGAGCAAGATACTTAAATGATAGTATGGATTATATCAATTTTGATTCCAGTATGTTTGATGTGAATAATTCTGAATATACAATGGGAGGGGCGGGAACTAATGGCTTTGTAAAAACGAAAGGGTTGAGAATTGGATATGATTCGAGTGATTCATATATCCCGATTGTTGGTTCGTTTAACGGTACAGTAACAAATAGCACAAAACAACTAACACTAAAAAACGATATTAATACACCTTTTGGAATTGGGTTGCCCGATTTTGGTGCACTATATTTAAATAGGTATTTATCGAGAGGTTCAAATCAATTATATAAAGTTACAAACTTTTTCAATAAGTATAGTTCTGAATACTATAATAACAAGGAAAAGTCATGGTGGTTGGGGGTTGGAGATTATCGTCAATTTGCATATGTAAATCAGATGTATAGTGGTGGAACTGCATATTCCGGTTCATTCGAACCTATGGATGACTACGAAGTATTTGATGGAAACCCTCTATTTTTAAATATTCATACAACGCACGATTTAGAGAAAGCACGTAAATATTTGAATGATGGGACTATTCCCGATGATGATACATATATTGAAAGTGACGATGGAGAACCACCAGTACCAAAGGACAGCGGTGGAGATAGTGATGACATGGATGGAATGTCAAATACAAGTCACACAGACGCACAATCAATTTTAAACAGCCCTACCAATCACTACTATATAATAGATAGTAAAGGATTGCAACATTTCACGAACTGGTTTTGGAATGATATTTTGACAAATATTTCAAATGATTACACCACACTTGGAGATTATGCTTTCAATCTGTTAACTAATGCATATGGAGATTTGAATAAATACATTGTTAGTTTGAGAAAATTGAGTATAGACATAGACAGGTTCTTCAAGCGGTCAACCTCTAATGAAATTATCCAGTTGGGGAGATATGAGTTAGCCTATCATTGTGACACAATATTAAAAGATGCTAATGATATGGCACAACTAGCGGAATATAGAGTACCTATGAAACACGCAAATGGTTCAAATTCCCCAACGATTGGAAACTTCCTTGACTACCCGCCATATACAAGCGTTTCATTGTATATCCCATATATTGGAATTGTGCCGATTGACGGAAATATGGTTGTGGGAAGAACCATCCGGGTGTTTGGAGCGGTTGACGTGATTGCCGGGTCAATCCACTATAATGTATATGTACAAACTCCAAAGAAAGAATGGTCTCTAATTGGTTCGTATGAGGGAAAATGTGGTGTTGATATTCCCCTGGCCCTTGACAACTCCATGCAGAACAGCACAAATATATTGAAAGGTGTGGCAGATGTCACAACCGGAATGTGTACCAAGTCAATGCCTAACTTGTTAAGCATTGGAAATGGAATATTTTCAGAACCAATAAACAACCTAGGAGCAAATACAACTAACACGACATATTTCAACCCCAATCGGTGTGCTTTAATAATGCAAAGTGCTATTGGAACTGTGCCAAGTAATTTCGGAAAGACAATAGGCCACTTATATTGTAAATCTGAGGTTTTGGGTAGTCTGAAAGGATATACAGTGTGCTCAAATGTGAGAATTGATGAATTTGTTGATTTGATTCCAACGCGTCAAGAGGTGGATGAGATATATTCATTGTTGGAAACTGGAGTTATCATTTAATAAGAAAGAACCCTATCATATGATAGGGTTCTATTTTTATTCTTTATCTTCCACATGTGTTATTTCGCCGCCAAAGATATACTTATCTCTCCTTGCGTTCTCCAATTCGTTTTCATCGTATGTCCAGCGGTCTCCGTCTCGTGTTTCTAAAATCCACATATTATCACTCCTTTCTATATTTACATAATTGATATTGTGTATCTATAACCGTCTGAAATTGCGTTTGAGTAACCTGCGGATGTACCATCACTTTTTACAAGTGTGATATTTTCATTTGTGTATACAACATTGATAATATCGTCTACTATGTAACCAAATTCTTCGCCATTGCTTTTAATACCTTTTACCATTGCTTTCATCATAACCTTTACCATTCCGCCTGTGCGGTTCCTTTCTTTATCTTATGATATCATTATATATTAAATTTTTTAATTTGTCAATACTTTTTTCAAAATTTTTTAAAAATTTGAAAAAATTATAATTTTTTCAATTCATTGTAGAAAAGTCTACCAACTCTATTATTAGCAAACAAAACCTTATTATCATTAACCAACCGATTGATTAGTGAACCTACTGGATTGGTAAAATTGGAAAAGGTTCTATAATCTGTCACATCTGTATTCGCATCAAAGAATATCGTGTCATCAAATATCTTTCCACTTGCATATGTAACGAACAGAAATACACCAATAGTCTCAGACCGACACACATTTACTTTCAGAGTATTTGAAAGGGTATTGATTCGGATGGAATTATCCAGTACTTCATATAATATGTCTCGCGTCATGTGGGGATATTCTACATAGGCCCATTCCCCGCCCTTGATACTGTTTAGTTTTGGATTCTTAAAACCATAATACAGTCTATTAGTAGCAGAGTTCAATTTTCTGATTTCTTGCCTTGCTCCAATTAAGGCAATTCCTATATTAGTACCCTCTTTGGTAGAAATTCTAACAATGTCGTTAATTTCCATTTCCGTTAATGTATCATAGATATCGAACTCGTGGAAAATATCAGCATCCGGGTTGATGGTATTGGCTAGCATAACCGTAACAACCGACTTCCTAAACCGGGCCACAGTCTTGTGGAAGTCCATGAGGTCGACAAACTGGTTCGGATTATAGATGTGCTGCTTAATGAATTCGTCATATATAATCAAATCCCCCTTTGGAGCATTAAAAGAAGATTTCGTCAATATTTCAGCATGGAGAATATCTACACAGATACAAAATGCTTCACTTGCCTTTTCTGTTATTTTGCCCTCTTCATCAATGTTACAGAATTTCCAATTTTTACCATAATAAAAACATGAATTCCAACGTCCATCTGTTATTTTCTTAATATAATCGAACTGGATAACTACATCAAACAACTTCTTTAGGTTGGATGGTTTGATTTCATTATCAGTATCTCTCAGATAGATAGTTTGAGTGCCATAGTACCAGTTCATTATCAGACCCAACAATAACCAGTTGGTGGTCTTTCCAATGCTTCTTTCTGATAACATGATATTCCAACCATTTTCGTAAAATTTTGGAATTGTAAATGGTGTTGCGATATCTTTTGGAGTACCCAACTTTTGAAACTCCTTTCGAAGAAACTTCCAATCATATTGAATACCATTCTCTTTCTTTCCATCAATATATTTTATTTTAATATCAGACATATTCTTTTCCCTCCATTTTCTTATTTTTCAACCACTTAATGAATTCGATATACACTCCGGCCATGCTTAATGTAAAATCCGTTGGCAGCAATGTATTGCAACCATAAATTTCTTGTTTGCATCCGTCAACCTCTATCTGATATGTTTTATCATCGTATAGAGAACGAAGTTTCACACTTTTCAGCGAAAAGTTATTAGTGAATTCATGAAACTGTTTGGCGAACATATGCCCGGAGTAGTGATTGATATACTCACTTTTCGGACATCCGGCTATTGTTGCGGTTGTCTTTCCATCCTTATAACAGATATAACGTTTCGCTCCAAGGTACTTGAATAATTTGATTCTACCCTCGTAGTCCCATTGACCAAGATCATCTACCAGTTCATTATCTATATTATAGAATTCTTTTGACTTTTGCACATTTTCAAATATCTTACTATTGAGTTTTTCCATGGTTTCACTTGAAACGTTGCCCTTAATAGAATCGGTATCTGAATAGTAGAAAGTATCATAACAATCTATTCCATCAAAGAGATGTTTCCTGGAGTAAGCAGTTACCCATATTCCCCAGTATGGAGATAGAAAACTTCTATATCTATCAGAGTACGGGTCATCGCGTTCTTCCGTTACCCACCTGGTGTCTACAACTTTTGATTCCGTCAATGGGATTTTAGTTACCATCATGCCATAGGATGAGTTTACTAATTCTTTTTCGGTGATATAGCTTTCATGAGTCATTTTCTTTCTCTGTTTGTCCAGGTATGCGTTAATCATGGGTAGAATTACATACCGGGGCAGACGTGCTTTTTTTGAAATTTGTAAATCAAAACATTCATATGATTCCCAATCATAGTGATTCTTATATAGTTCAAAGTCTACATCTGTGAGATATGCTTTCATTTCCCTAGCATAATATACTTTTCCATTGTCATTAATGACTCCCTTTGCTGATACCTTATGAACTGATTCATATGCAATATTATTTTTTGCTTGAATATTATAGAATATAAATACCCCCTTGAAAGCAGTTGTGCAGGTGTTGATTTCTTCCGGCTTTAATTCAGTATCTTTAAATTTTGACATTGGAAACAAATCGGTAAACATAGTATAGATATAGGAAGAAGTTACGTCATATGAATCCACCTCTCTAAATAGTTCCCCGACATGTTTAGGGTTTCCATGTGTCCACGCGCCTCTAAAGAGATATTTCATATCATTCTTATAATCTTCAAACGTTTCCGGATATAAGTTATCCCCTAACCATTCAGCAGTATCTCTCCAGGCCCTCTTATAAATTGTTTTAAACTCTTCTTTCATAATATGTCTTATTTTGGAAGTTTGCGTTACTGGAAGAAACTTCTCAGGTATTAAGTAGTCGTCAATGAGTTGTTGAATATACAATGTCGGAATGATTACATCATTACAACAATACGCGTATTCCTCGTCAGACATTGGGGTATTACTGGTTCTCATTATGGAATAATCAAACTTTTCCGTCAACTTTCTAACACCAACTTCCTTTCCTACTTTGGAAAGGGCCTTATGACTAATCTGATACGTGTCTATAAAATAGACACCATTAGCAGTTGCTGTTATTGGTTTTCTATTTTCTTTTGCAAAAACATTTTCCCAGTCCAACAAATTTTTGCAAAATTGAAATTCATAGGAAAGGTTATGAACCCCACATATCAACAAGGCCTTGTCTTTGGTTGATGTTGCGTGCCATAATTTTGTAAACACTCTATCGATATTGCGTAGGGTTCTATCCAGTATAATATGATGAATTCCATTCATATATATGTCAAATTGCCATATATAACAGAAAGATAATTCTTCAACTCTCGTTGTTTCAATATCGAAAGATGTTATGATTGAGTGAATAAGATTCTTTTTCTGATATTTCGTAGTATGTATTGCCTTTAAAAATTCACAAAACGGAAACTCATCAAACCACTCATCAATTCCATCATATATTACAACGTTATTGACACCAATTATTTTCTTTATAATTTCTTTATTCATAATATGTTACCTCTTCTTTCCCTTAAATGCCATCTTCTTACGTTCTTCTCGTGATGGGTATTTGTCAAGGAATGGGTTGTATTCATAATCTGTATCAAAAGCCCCCAAATTGTTTAACACACTATATATCTCATCATAATCGTACTTGGTGAGACCATCCTCTAACATTTTATCAAACTTTTGAGCAAGGTCAAATTCTTCTTCCGTTTCGGCATTTTTAATTTTTTCATATATGAATTCTACTGAAGTATTAAGGAATTTCTGTACATTAATAACCTTTTTGGCATTTTCCGAAGAACCATATTTCTTTTGAAACCTACCGGCTACTTTGGAAGTCCTTTCCAATTCTTTAAGTTGGGCCGGTGTGAGGTTTGATTTTTTAGAAATCTTTCCAGTTGGTGTTAACTTGACGCCATACCTTATCGCCTTATTTTGAAAGTCTTGATGGTAGTCAGTAAACTCAAGGCCTTTCTTAACAGCATAATCTATATTGCTGTTAATTCTATCAATGGCAGAATTATAACGCGACTTTTCCAATTTTGTGTTGAATTTCATATATTATTCACTCCAATTCTGTATAATGGTATGCCCCTACCATTTTAGTAGGGGCATTGCAAGAGAAGGTATACATATATCTAAAATATTCTTATTACCTTAAGCAAGTGTGCAATACACATAATCGCGACCGGCATTGGTCTTGCCACTTTTCTTGATGACGGATACATCTTCCCCAAGAAAGATATTGCAGATATCATCAAAGTATTCCTTGAAAGTTGCTGATTGGGTTGCATACACGTTACCGTTCACGTCCAAATATGTTTCGATTTCAACTACGACGCCATCCTTATTAGTATCAGTAAACCGGCACACGTGCGTAATATCCAGTTGAGTACCATCGTCTACATCTTTAATAGAAGTCATGTCGGGGTTCTTTGTCATTAAGTAAGTTGTCCTTTTGTCTACAGTTTCCTCCGGGTTGCTTAATTTTGTGATTTCGTTAATTTCAATCATTGTTTTCATTCTCCTTTTCTTTTATTATTGTTTTATTGTCAGCGGTTGCCATGAACTTTTGCTCGTTCATTTCAAACAGCCACTTTTCAAAGTGAATATTGATTGGAAAACCGACTTCTCCATCTTTCAAATATGGAATGTGATTTTCGTGTTTGTATGCTTCTTTTTTGCCACCAATAATTTTGATGTTATTTACAACGCGTGGTGGTTCATTGTCATTCTCTCTACATACTAAATCGAAGCATAGCATTTTTACTTTTTTAGTTACCATTTTTTATCTCCTTTCTATATATTAGTTTCCTTTGAAACTATAAATAGTTTACCAC
>SAMEA3663046__coassemble_1625_pt1 | contig 11067 bp, 12 predicted proteins | sample SAMEA3663046__metabat2_high_PE_005 | metagenome-assembled genome bin SAMEA3663046 (sample SAMEA3663046) | pig gut metagenome | biome: pig gut; feature: pig-associated habitat; material: faeces | place: France | collected 2012
TAATATGATATAACATAATAAATAATGTAATATAATAAATGATATAATATAAATAAGAACAAGAACATAGATAAACAACAACATATAAACATGATATGTTGATAACATATAAACATAAACAAGATGACATGTTAACATGATAACGCGGCTATATGTAATTTGAGAATGAAAAAAAGCCTAGGATAAACCTAGGCTAACCATGCGAGGTACTACATGGTAATAAAGTTTTTAAGCAATACGAATTACTTCAACAGTTGAACCAGCAGGAAATAAATCTGCAAAACCAATGGATAAAATATTTGGTTCTCCTGAAGCGAAAGAAAGTATTGTTGATTGGCCATCTGAATCTACAGCAGGTATAAAAACAGTAGAATTAGAATATGTAGCATCTGTAATTTTTAAGAAACAGCTGCATGATTGTTGATATGTTGGTTCATCCATAATAATTAAATAAAAACCTTTTTCTAATTTGTTATCTAAAACAAATCTATTGTCTGTAGTATTAATTGTTCCTTTAGCAACTGGAGCAAAACTAATCATTCTTCTCATAAAATATATTTCGCGCTTTTAAGACTACGACTGAGCGCTACTTCTCCTATATTGCTTTTAATCGGATATAAGCATAACCGTTACGTCGTAGAATTATTTAAAAAAGCCAGTTTAAAGTCATGGCCAGGACATTTAATTAAGCAGCTTTGTAAACTCTGATGAAAGTATTCTTAGAAATGAATCCTGTATGTTCAGAATGGTCTACATAGTTAATGAAGTCGCCATCTGCATTTTCGCTTTGACGAATTGCATGATAGTCTCTATGTAATTTGATTCCTCTTGGATCGACTAAGATAGCATAAACGCCTGTATTTGTCATTGAACCAAAGTCATCAACTACTTTAACTTTTGCTGGAATAGCAAGTCTACCTTCATTGAATGCGCCTGCTAAAGCATCAACTTCAACTATTGGCATAACGCCTTTCTTAACGTAAAGAACTAATTCTGGAGCAGCTCCAATTAAGCTAGCATTTAAACCGCCTTCATTTGGAAAAGATGCAGATTCAACATCTTGTTTGATTTGTTTGATAAATGCTTCTGAAGTTGCTGTATCAACTGGTTTAGCAATTGTAGTAACTAATTTAGCTGTAACTGCTTTATCAGCTGCATTACCAAGTAATTGTTTCTTTGCAGCGAATTTGAACATTTCATATGAATTATTAAGTCTTTCAAGGATTTTTGTAATCATATTAGATGCATCTTCGACAGAACGAGCTGCGCGTTCAACATTGTCGTAAGGAACTGTAGTTTTGATTTTTTCTCTACCTAATGAGTAGCTGTATGAGCAATTTTCAACTGTTGGAAGAGCAGGAGCTGTATCCTTTCCGCCTTCAGTTGTAATATCTTTATAAGCTTCTGGAAGAGTTAAATCAATAAAGTATTCTTCAATTGTTTTACCTAATGGAAGTTCGTCTCCATCTAATTCAGGTAATTTGTCGATGAATTGTCCATCGATCATAACCATTTTGCCGATTTTATCAATGGCTTTGTAAAGGTTATTTGTAGAGTTGGTCCATGAACCAGCTTGCTTTGCTGCGGCTACATATGTTTTTGCTAAAGTTTGTAATCCGCTAATTGTCATTTTTGCCATATTTTATGCCTCCATAAAAAATATAAAACGGTTATTTCTTAACGCTACCGTCTGCGTTATGAGTTGATATAAAGTTCGAGATAAAATCATCGCTATTGAAACTACCTGCGCCGATATCATTCTCGGATGTCTTACCAGGTTCTGGTTTAACGGCAGAATGAATGTAAGCTTCCTTTAGGTCTTTAAGGAGCTCCATTTCTTTTTGTTCTTGTTGGTCTAAGAACTCTTGAGCTTTATTTAACTCGTTTTCAACAACCGCATATTTTTTGATGGTTTCTTGGTCTTGAGCCTTTTCAAATAATTCTGCGATTGAGTTTCTTAATGCGTCTAAAGTTAATTTAGCCATATTATATACCTCCGTATTTCAATTATATTCCTTTTATTTTTTAATATATATCGAAAAAGATGGACAAGGATGAAAGGAAGGAATAAAGAACCTCATCCATCTTATATTTATATTATATTATTTTTTCTTTGTCTTGTCAATATCGGACTTAGCGTCTTTTAATCCTTGTTCAAGAGTTTCAACTATATCCGCGGCTTCATCGAGATCAATCTTTCCATCGTTCTTTTTTGCCGCAATAACTTTTTTAACTACAGGAATAATTACTGCAAACGTAACAGTAATTAATAAACCAACAACAGAACAAATAATACTAACAATAGCTTCTACATCGCCTAAGCCAATTCCTAGACTAGAGAGTACGACTCCGCAAAAGCCGCCTAATCCTTGTTTAATATTTTCTTCATTAAACATAAGCAATTCCTCCTTACATAATAATAAATTTGCGGAATTCGTTTGCTCAGGAGTTATATAAACTTTCTAAATTATCTCTAACTTCTTTAACTCTAGCCATTGGAGTTCCTACGTCAGCAGTAGTATTAACTGTAGTTGCGTTTGTAACGTAATCAGAAGTTGTAACGGAACCTCCAGATTGAGGAGTATCGTTAAATAAGGTTGTTGATTCTGAACCTAATTTTTCTAACCATTTGTTTTCTTCTGCTTTATATAATTCAATTAATTTGCCGTATCTTTCTTGGCTTTCAATTAACCAAGAATAAATACAACCTAATTTGTCATATGATGCCGCGACATAATCAACGAATTTAGGTTCTTCAGGTTCAATCCAAGGATCATGTTCTACATCAAAATAGAAGAAAGCTTGATTGTAGAATCTTGGCCAAATATAGTCTTGAAATAAAGAATCTACTTCAGGTTTAAATGAGAAATTGCTAGGAAATTCATAATGTCAAGAAGTAAACCAGTTCTTGAATGTTTTATTTAAAGTTTTTGCGCTATAAGGATGTTTTGATAACATATCGTTATCAGACATTGAGAAATAAAATCTAGTTATCATTTTCTTGTCCTCCTTGCATTGGTTGCTCATGAATTGTATTAACTGGTTTAGAAACTGCTTCAATTTTAATATCTCTATTAAAAATGCGCTTAATATCTCTTAAACCTTTGTTAATTTCGCTTTCAATTGCATTAGCATAATCATTAATAACGTCATTATTTGCGTTAACAGCATCAACGCTTATATGAGTTTGCTCAAGAGAAGCAGAACCATTATTATCAACTCCTAAGATTGTCATAAGTTCTTGTTCAAGTCCGCGCTTATATTCAACCAATTTATCAATAATATAAGGAGTATTAGTTGCTAATGTTTGAACTTTACCTAAACTTTGTAAATCCGCAAATACTACAACTTCATTGTTTAAGATACGTTCAACGATATCTTCCATTTTATCTTTATCAGCTTCATCAACGCCAACTAACCATGGCATCTTTTGAAGTTGAAGGTTAGTATTAATAACCATATCAACTTGAACCATACGATCTACATAGTAATTAACAGTAGAAAGAATTGGTTTATGACTTGGTTGACAATAGAGAATTACTACATCTTTATTAACAATTTGAACAGTTGAAGGAATAATATTAGAACTGACGCTATGTAAATTAACCATCATAACTGTTTCTGGTAAATCGTAGTAATTTAGATCTTGAAGAGTCCATGGAGCAAAAACCATTAAATCGGTATTCTTAATTGGCCTTGCAACTACTGTACCATCGCTCCAGAATTTACGCATAATGAAGTTTTCTTCTTGCGCGGCCATCTCTTCGTCAAGGCCTGTCCATTTGAATTTACTCATCCAAATGTTATAATATTTATTTATGTAATTTTGTCTGCAACTTTGTTGGAGTTCAGCGACGGTATTATAACCGTCGCCGTTCCAGAATGCATATTTACCTTTTTTTGCCATAATTTATAACCTCCATTAATTAATCGTCTACTTGCAACCAATTGGAATTACGCCATGGTTGATTAGTATCAACAATACGAGCTTTGGTATGGAAAGGAGTATGATAATATTGTCCTGGTTTTCCTGCTGTAACTGTAGTATTATAAGAAACTGTTTTTCCTTTTGTATTTGCAGTTTCATGTACTCCAGTTTCTTCGCTATAGTAATCAAATTCAATATATGTATTTGTTCCATTTAATTTTTCAGGTCCTATATATTTAACTGTAAAGCCTACATTATCGTTGATAGCTAAGTTAGTTAACATATCAGTTGAGAAAATAAATGTTTCAAAGACTGAATTCTCTCAGTTTTCATATTGTTGTTGCCAGTCTCATTGAGTTCCAAATGGATGATGATGATAGATTGTTACGCCTGATTCATAACGAGATTTAACATCAGCAATATAATCATTATAAGGAGTTACGCCTTCTTCGGTAAAGACTGGTTTACATTGAACGAAATTAAACCAATAACGAGAATCGGTATCAGGAATTTTCATTTGATCTCTTTTATAACCGCAGTAGAAGAAGAGATTATATAAAGCTTTTTCTTGTAATTCTTCAGTTTTATATTTAATAACTTGTAATCTATTTTCATTATAATAACTTAATAAGTCAACATCATCTGAACCGGCAACGTTAGAAGATTGAGCTGCTAATGAAGCAAGTTTAGATTGCATTGAACGTTCATTTGATGCTTGAGTATAAGCATTGGATGCGAATGTAGAAATAGCGCCTGATACTAATGCTATACCTGCTGCGGCTGAAACTCCTCCAGTATAAACAGAAGCCGCAAATGATGCAACGCCAGCTGCTAATTGAAGACCGCCAAGTAACCAACTCTTAGTAGATTGTTCTTGCTTTGACTTTTTATCATAGTTATAACCAGTACGAATATAATTTAAATAATCATTACTGAAGATTGTTTCTTCATTGTTACGAGAAACTAATAAGTATTTTTCATAATCTGAAGTAGTTTTATAATCTGCAAAATCATAATTTCCTGTAGGATCTGATAAATAAGTTTCAATTCTAAATGCGAATTTACTATTAATTGTATTAGTTGGTTTAAAATCAATATCAAGAGTTGTAAGATTAGGTTTCCAAACATAAGTTGGATCAAACATATTGGTTTCAAAGTTTTCGAGTTTAATATCTCTAACAAAACTATCATAAACAAGTTTGAAATCATAGAAATCGCTATGATATAATTTACTTTCGTACTTTATATCTTTTGGAGCTGTTGCAGAGTATGTAGTAGGTTCTTGAACATATAATTCAGGAAGGTTAACTCTACCAATACGTTCATTTAAGAATTCTGTTGATAATGATGCGTCATTAAGTTTCATATAACCATTTGTATAAGTCCATTCAGAAGGAAAAATATAAATGCCGTTTGAATAAGTTATATTACAAGGAGCATAAGGCAATTTTATAATTTTAACAATTCTACTATCTGTTTTATCAATATTTGCATAAGTATCTGTATAAACTGCTGTTTGTCCAACATAAGCAGCCATAGTTTGAGTTGCGTTAATATATGCTTGTTCTGGAATTGGATAATAAACTGAACTGTAACGGAAGAAATTACCTTTTGTAATTGTTATAGAATTAATTGTATGCATTGGTTTGCCTGGTAAATTACTAACTTCAGGAGTACTGAAATTTGTTGGACCAATTGTAGATAAGACAACATGAAATTCATCGGTATAAGTATCTCAATATGCAATATTATTATCGAATTGATATGCATAATATAATTTAGTACCAGAACGATATAAAACAATACCTCTAAGAGTTCTCTGAGCTTTAACATTTGTTTGAGTACCGCCGGAATATTTAATATTTGTAACTACTGTTACTTTAGAGCCAATTGTATGGCCATTAACAATACCGGTATTATTGTCTAAATCATTGAAGTAATAATAAACTCCGTCATTAAAATCTGCATATGTATATGTTTTACTTGTAACAGTTGATTCATTTGCAATTTTTAATTTTTGGTTAGCGCATAAGAAACAATCAATTGGATTAGAAGGATTATCAGGACTTAAGTTATTTCTTGTTTTATAAATTAAATACCAGTCATAATTTAATCTATTTTGATTTTGATAAATACTTGATCCTTCTCAATAAGCTTGTTTATTTGCAGGAATTTGTTCGGATACTCTATCAATAGTTCTAATAAAATATCCTCCTCCAGGTTGTCTAAGAATACGGTTACCATGTTCTCTTCCAACCAATGTTTTATCTGTAAAAGTTAAATCGTTTCTAAAAGTATTAATTGAGTCGACTGAAAGTTTTAATTCTACAGCGTTGGTAGATTTCCAATCGGTATTCATAATAAAGTAATACCAAACTTTATTATCTTGTTCAATGCGGACATAGTTTCCTAATGAATGACCGCTAATTACGCCTTGAGGCATTGGTACTTTGATATTAATATCAAGGCCAAGCTTAATGTATTGGAATGTTAAGTCAGTAAATGTTGGAGTTAATGAATTAAGATATGCTTCTAAATCATCGACAAGAGCATTTCTGGCAGGAGTCAATACAGTTTGATAAATTTTTACTTTACTTGTTGCCATATTTTAACCTCCATGTTATATTATAAATATACAGTAAAACGACCGATTTGTCAAAACCGGTCTAGAAATAAACGCTTATATCTTCAGTCATATAAGAAGCATCGACAGAATTATAAATTATTTCTCGTTTATTCATTGCATCTTTAATTGTTGATAAATCTAAGCGATCCTCTATTGATCATTTAACGGCACCTTTAATTAAATCTGCGAAATCAAAGACAATGATTTTGCGGCGTTTAGATACTTTGGCTAACCAATCTGATTTATGTTTACAGATTCAAAAGCGCGCCTTTCCTTCTTTATCAGTATAATTTCCGTAATGTACGCTAATAAAATCGCTACCAAGTTTAAATACTCATTTTAGTTTGAAACCTCTTGGTTCGCGCTTACATAATCTAATATTAGCGTCATTAATACTTTCGCCGCCAAAAGCATATCTGGTATATTCTTCATCTGCAATAAACATAGGATTGCTGCGGCGAATTTGTTCTGCTAATTCAGGACCAACTTTAAAGCAATCGATTACATAATCTGGACCAACGACAAATGAACCTGGTTTAAGTTTGCTACTGTCAACATTTAAACCGCTAAAAATACTGCAATAAACTGAATATGGATTACCAGCCATAATAATTTTAATGCCTTTTGGAGACTCTCTTACGAAAGTAGTATATAATTCAGAGATAAGGAATTTTTCATCTGATAAATACTTTTCTCCTGCTCTTGTATTAGCAATAAATTCATCAAAGAAGAAGTATGCAATATTAGGCATCATTAATGATTTTAAACGACTCATTGGACAACTGAGCGCGACGATACGGAAGAATACAGGAAGTTTTTTAATTTGTTGCCAATTATACTGACATCCTGCTTGACCAACATGAACATCGGCGCAACCGCTTTTAACGTCTCCGCTAAGATAACATAATTGTATGCGGTATTCAGGTTTTAAGAACTTATTAAATAAATTTGTTAAGTCATCAAGATAAGCAGAAGTAATATCAACAGTTCTGCGTCTAAAGACTATTGAAGGCCTATTTTGATAGAAAAATGCGTTATATAATTTAATTCAACTATCTACTGATTTACCTGAGGCGCGGCTACCAATGACCGCATTCCAAGTTTTTTGATAACCAAATGTTTTGTCTCAAGAGAAATGCAATTTGTCTAGCATCTCTTCATTCCAAATATTATCCATCATTTCTACCTCCAATTTTAGCTTTTGTTTCTGCTAATACATAATTTTTGATACTTTTATTCCATACATAATTTGTAATAAAAATCTTATCTTCAGGAACTCCGCTAAGTAGTTGTTCTGCAACTTTAGTTCCATTGATAATACCTGCGAGTTTGCCAAAGATTTTGCCATCAACAGTATAACCATAATATTGTTTATTGGCAAGATGGATTACATCTCTGTAAATTCCATCAAAATGGCAGAAACCAGGAGTATCTCCTAAGATATCTTCAACCAATGGTTCGATATTTTCTACTGGTTGGTTAATAAAGATACCATCTGTATCATATCCGATAATTCAATTATGAGGCAATTTTTGTAATAAATGACTAATCTCCAACCTTAAATAGTCAGTTATAAAATCGCCAATAACGCAATTTAATTTTTTGCGCTTAACAGATGTTTTTTGTTTATTTCCGTCTAAATCTACTCAAGCATTCTCTTCAATAACATATTTACGTTGGAACATACCAGCGCAATATTCATTACATAATTTAGCGAAACTTTTTAGAGCAGGATTTGTTGTTGTCATACGTAGGTTATATAATTTTGCAATAAAATTAGCGCCAATACCTTGTTTTGTTTCTTTCCAAACAATACCATCGAGAATTTGTAATGGTTCAATTACTTCATAATTCTCAAGCAATACTTGATATGCAGGAGAAGTAAGATATAAACCATCATAAAGTTCTGATATATCGTAAATTTTATTATACTCGCTTAATACCATTGTTCCTCTTGACCATTTGTTTAATGAAGCTGCCTTTTGTTTTTGACTTTGTTGGAGAAGAGGAAAACCATTTTCTTTAAGTTTAATTTTGCCGCCGCATAAATGAATGATAGCTGGACATTCAAATAATGAATTAAACTCTTCATCTGTCGCGGTTTCAGCTTGTATATAATCTGGATTGCCTACTGGAAATATTTTACGACTCATAATAGCAGCATATGCTTGATGTATGTCTAAATGAGTTTCATATTCCATTTTTTTATTAATATTTTGCGGCAATATATGAACTGCTCCTGGTTGGAACGCATTATGCGCAAATTCAATTACAATTGGATTAGAACAGTTCATATACTTTGTAACGTTAAGAGCATGTTCAACTATTGAACTTGGAGATTTAGGAAGAGAACCGTATGTTCCTGGAAAATTAGTATAAATATATGATAAAGCGTCGACAATTTGTTCTTTTGTATAATCCTTATCTCCTAATAATGGCTCATAGCTGCGCATTTTAACGTTCTTCCATTGATATTCTTTAATCTCTGGAGCTTCGCTGCCGCAAATATTATAATTAAATCAGTTATCCTTTACATGGCGAGTCATTTTACCAATGTAAAGTTTTTTATTAGTCTTCATCTCATCGAGGATTGATATGCCGCGATGAGTAAGATCTCTGACGAAGACATAAGTTTCTTCATCAACATCAAGGAATTTTTTATAATCCTCGATATTATCAATGTAAGTAATTAGCATATCAGTACCTCTCTTTCAATGCTATTTCTATTGTATTCCGAATGCTAGGAATAATTGTTCAAGGAATTCTTCTTTACCTTTACCTACGTAAGTTGCGAGCGCATCGCTTTCGTAGTATTGAGTTCTAAATTGTTCATCGACTCCTTGTAGTACAACGTCAATTGTTGCCGCATCAAGTTGATCTAATTTTGTTCTTAATAATAATAGTTTTTGCTTGTCTGCGCTAGGAAAGTCAGCTTCAAGTCTTTGCATAAATTGGTTAACAAAGTTAGCTTTATTTTCATTTAACCATTGGTCTTTTGATCTTTTTGCTCTTTCTGCAACTCTAACAGTTGCGCTACCGAAACCTTCAACTTTCTTAGCTTCGCTACCAAGTTTTGGAGTAGATACTTTGCTAAGTTTCTTAATTTTAGAATCAAAACGTTGAATGATATCGCCAGTTTTTGCTCTCAACTCTTTATTAGTTGCTTTAGAACGTTTAAGTTCTGCTCTAGTTGTTTTTAACTCTGATTTTACTTCTGCAAGTTCTTTTCTTAATTGCTCTTCTCTAACTCCTGCTGCCTTTAAGCTAGCCTCAAGCTCTCTAACATACTTATTAATTGCATAGTTTTCAGCTTGTTGAGCGGCTCTTGATTTTCTTAACTGTCTTTTTTCTAATCTAGTCATTACCAAAAGCCTCCTTAAATAATTCGTCAATTTCAAGACCAGCTAATACTTGATCTTGACTAGTATCATTATATTCCATTTTATCGGTTTTATCAATTACCAACCTTCTATAATTTGCGCCGCTACGATAATGATACTCTATGGCATAGCCATGCATTTTTAACATAGTAATTTTCTTAATTCTTGTCATAATAAACTCCTATTGTATTAATTGCGATATCCATCATGGCAATGTAGCTGCCATCTGGAATTTGTTCATATAAGATACCTTCTACTTCATCGTAATATAGATGATAATCTGCGCCTCATCAATGTCTATCATTGTAAGCATATTTTTTAGTATTTTTTAATTCATAAGTCTTTCCTTTCTTATCTATAAAATCTGGAGTAGGTAAGCCGCTACCAGAATGGAAACAATTATGAGTATTATCGTAGAACTTAATTCCTAATGCTTCTGCAACTGCGCATTCTTTTTGTCAGTTATTAACAAATCTCCAAATCTTTTCTTCTACTGTACATTGAACTTCTGTTTTTGGAATATTAAGAGCGATATAAATACATTTTTTTCATTCGCTTCATTCGTAACGATTTTCTCAATTAGCTACGATGTCCTTGTAAGGAATTTCTTCATAAAATAAATCAGTATTCATAATTAATATCTCGCATCTAAAACAGATCCATGTAAGAGGAAAATCATAGTTTCTAACTCATTTATAGTATAGCGTTGAGTTTTATTTTCTTTCTTTAATTTTTCAATTTCATCTTCAAGTTTAGTAATGTTATCGCGAAGTTCATTAATTTTTTTCCATAATTGTTCATTTTCTTGTTTAAGTTCTTTTTTAGTTGTCATATTCTGTACCTCCGAGATTTTTATTTTCTCTCTTTATCTATATATAGATTATTTTAATTTGGATAAAAAGTCGAATTTGGATAGTAATAAAATAATATTCGCGCATTATTGATAATCCTCAATACATGAGTTATAATATTAATGTTAAAAGAGGAATATTTACTCTTACAAGCATGAGATAGAGCGGATAACAGCCATTAGTTTGGACCGCCATGCTGCCTACTTGTTTCAGGAGGAGTATTTACTTTTAACCGACATCGTAAATTACCATGTAGTACCTCGCATGGTTAGCCTAGGTTTA
>SAMEA3663046__coassemble_1651_pt1 | contig 10889 bp, 11 predicted proteins | sample SAMEA3663046__metabat2_high_PE_005 | metagenome-assembled genome bin SAMEA3663046 (sample SAMEA3663046) | pig gut metagenome | biome: pig gut; feature: pig-associated habitat; material: faeces | place: France | collected 2012
AAAATATCCTTTAATACCCATTGTTCCAATGATATATTCTTTATTAGCCACTTCATTTGTAATTATTTTACAAAGATTAGAATTAAAAGGACCAGCAAGACCACGATCAGAGGTTACTAAAATATAGCATACTTTTTTTACTTCTCTTGCTTTTAGTAATGGATGATCAATTTCATCGCCACTTGAAGCCAAATTAACAATAATATCTTCAATTCGGTCCATATAAGGTCTAAAATTTTCAGTAGCCCTTTGTGCTCCTTTTAACTTAGAAGCAGAAACCATATTCATGGCATTTGTAATTTGAGATGTTTTCTTTGTAGCGACAACTTTTTGTTTTATGTCTCTAATTGAAGTTGCCATTATTATCTCTCTTTCTTAAATGCCACTAATAAATCATCCATTTCCGTTGATTGTGGTAAATCATGAGTTTCATGAATAATTTCTTTTACCATTTTACCTAATTCATTTGTATCCATATATCTTATTAAATCTTGTTCAAATGATTTAATATCATTTACATTCACATCATCTAAATATCCTTTTGTTAAGGCATAAAGTATTACAACTTGATCTTCAACACTAATTGATTTATGTAAATCTTGTTTTAATACTTCTATAGTTCTCTTTCCACGTTCAAGTTTTCTTTTAGTAATTGGATCTAGATCACTACCAAATTGAGTAAAGGCTTCAAGTTCACGATAAGATGCCAAGTCTAATCTTAAAGTTCCTGAAACTTTTTTAATTGCCTTGATTTGAGCGTTACCACCAACACGTGATACAGATAAACCAGCATTAATAGCAGGTCTTACACCTGAATAAAATAGATCAGATTGTAAGAAAATTTGACCATCAGTAATTGAAATAACGTTTGTTGGGATATAACTCGAAATATCTCCAGCCTGTGTTTCAATAATTGGAAGAGCTGTAATACTTCCTCCACCTAGTTCATCATTTAATTTTGCTGCACGTTCAAGTAATCGAGAATGTAAATAGAATACATCACCTGGATAAGCTTCTCTTCCTGGTGGTCTCTTTAATAATAAAGAAAGCTCACGATAACTTACTGCATGTTTAGATAAATCATCATAAATAATTAAAACATCTTTGCCTTGAAACATAAATTCTTCCGCAATTGTGACACCTGCATAAGGAGCAAGATATAAAAGTGGAGCCATATTAGATGCCGATGCACTAACAATAATTGAATAGCTCATACAATCAAATTTTTTTAATGTTTCTAAAACATTATTTACAGTTGATTCTTTTTGCCCAATAGCAACATAGATACAAATTACATCTTTTCCTTTTTGATTAATAATTGTGTCTATAGCAATACTGGTTTTACCTGTTTGTCTATCACCAATAATTAACTCTCTTTGTCCTCTACCAATTGGAACCAAAGCATCAATAACTTTTATACCTGTTTGTAATGGCGTATTAACTGATTTACGCGCCATAACACCAGTTGCTTTCTTTTCAATTGGTCTATATGTATTAGTCTTGATTTCACCAAGACCATCAAGAGGTTTTCCAATTGGATTAATTACACGTCCAAGTAACGCATCACCAACTGGCACCTCTAAAATTCTTTTTGTGCACTTAACAGTGTCGCCTTCTTTTACAAGATTGGCATTTCCGAAAATAATAGCACCAACTTGATTTTGTTCTAAGTTTAAAGCCATTCCGTATACATCATTACCAAAGTCTAAAAGTTCTCCGTTCATCGCATCATCTAAGCCATAAACTAAAGCAATTCCATCACCAACTCTAATAACTGTACCAACTGTAGTTGTAGAAATGTCATCAGTATATTTTCGAATCTGTTCTTTTATTAAAGCACTAATTTCATCAATTTTAATTGCCATAAAAGTCCTCTATTTTTTTAAATATTCTTTTAACGTTTGTTTTTTAGTAATTAATGACCCATCAATTACTTTACCTTCGTATTTTATAATAATTCCACCAATTAAATTAGTTTTAATTTGTTCTTCTAAAATAATTCGTTTGTTAAGTTTTTTTGACAAATTATTAATAATTAAATTTTTATCGTTATCAGGTAGTGGTTGTGTTGTTTCTACAACTACTTTAAGCATTCCCTGATTTGTCATTATAAGATTCTCCATCTCAACAATGATATTTGGCAAATCTAAAATATCATTATTATCTATTAAAACATAAATAAAACTCATTGACAATTTACTAATATTAAAAGATTTTGTGAAAACATCTTTTTTTTCTAATTTACTTATTTTTGGAAAACTTAAAAAGTGAATTAAATCTTGATCAAAATGACTACTAACTAATTGTAATTCTTTAACAGCAGTATCGATGCTGTTTTGATCAGTACATAAATCCAAAAATGCTACAGCATAAGCTTTAGTGCTTTTCATCATTTGCTTTAACCTTATTTAAATAGTCCTTAACATCAAGTTGATAACTTCCTTTTTCAATTTCTTTACCAACAATGTTACTTGCCATTTCATAGGCTACATCAACTATTTCTTTCTTGATTTCATTTTGACTTTCAGCAACTTTCATTTCTATTTCTGATTCCGCATTTTGAACTTTTAATTTTGCAGTTTCTTCTGCTTGTCTTACGATTTCTTCAGCTTGTTCATATCCCTTTGATTTAGCTTTTTCTATTATTTTTTGAGCTTCAATCTTAGCCTCATTAACTTGTTTTTCTGTTTCAGCGTTTATTCTATTACTTTCTAAGATGGCCTCATCTTTTTGTTTAATAGCGTCACTGATTGATTGTTTTCTTTTATCTAGAATAGCGGTTAACTTATTCCAAACAAAAAATCTAACAATTAAAAACAATATTAAGGTTGCACATAATTGGATAAGCATTTCAACTAAAGTTATTCCTAAAGCATTATTTAATCCTTCATCGATTAATCTAATACCATTATGAATTAAATCTTCGACTTTTTGTGCGAACTCATCCCAACCTAAAAATACCATCGTTTATTTCCTTTTTATGCTTTTGCAACGAATATTAATAAAATAGCTACTAATAAGGCATAAATACCTGTTGTTTCTGCCATAGCTTGTCCAAGTAACATAACGCTACGAATTTCTTTTACTGCTTCAGGTTGTCTACCTGTTGCTTCAGCACCTTTACCAGCTGCATAACCTTGTCCAATAGCAGGTCCTACACCAGCGATTCCAACAGCAATACCAGCACCTAAGAATGCGAATGCCTTTGCGAATTGAGCATTGTATTCAGCTGCTTCTACTAATAAATTTAATAATAATTGTTTCATATAATTCTCCTTTTTATTTAATTATTTCTTCATGAGTGTCAAAATAACTGACATCATCATCTGGCATCTTTCCAGAAATAAATACCGTAGTTAGCGTACAAAATACTAACGTTTGAATAAAGCCACTAAAAATATCAAAATACAAGTGGAATGGTGGAGCTACAAACATAGCAAGCCATCCTAATAAACTATAAAATATAGACATAATTACACATCCACTCAAGATATTTCCGAAAATACGAAGTCCCAAACTAATTGGGGTTGAAATTTCACCAATTAAATTTATTGGTAAAAACAATGGATTAGGATCCACAAATCCTTTTAAATAGCCACCAATACCATTACATCTAATACCTGTAAACTGAACAAGAGTAAAAGTAATTAAACCTAAAGTTATTGTGCATGAAACACTAGCTGTTGGGGGATTAATTCCAAATAATCCCGATATATTACTAACAAACAAGAAAATTGCTAAAGTAGTAATATAAGGTGCAACTTTACGATAATGTTTACCTATCGTATTTTTACACAATTCATTTACGCCTCCAACCAACCATTCCAAAATAAGAATTATTCCTTTAGGAGTATCTGTATATTCATACTTATCTAGTTTCTTACTGATAATAAGTAAAACTATAACCAAAACAATAGTTATAAAAATTGTAGACCTAATGTTTGGGGATAGTTGTGTATACAAATCTTTAAAGCTGAGTATCATCATCTTCTTGTATCGCCTCCAATTCTCCTTTTATAAATAGTTCATATTCTTTTAAAGATCTTATTACTTCATTAGTTTCTTCGACTGTTAAAAATTCTTGTAATCTTTCACGGTTAACTTCCGTAATTTGTAATACTTTAGTAAAGCCATTTTGTTTTAATTTCTTTTTAATTACATCTTTTATGGGTAATGTATCTATAGTTCTCTTTTTATCTTTAATTTTATCTACTACTAAATAAAGAATATAGATAACTATCTTGTTAAGCATAATACCTAAAAAACATGTAAACACCGCAAAAGGTTCAATAAATTTTGCAACAACAATAAAACTCAAAGCATATATAAGTAATTTAAGAAGATTTATAGATGGAAAATATGCTTTAGGATTTTTAACCATATTATATTGAACTTTTTCAATAGCATGATCAGTAATAAAGAGATTAATTAATCCTGTTACTACACCAATCAATAAGCCTACTGTAAATTTATAGCTAAACTCTTTACTAACTAATGATTCAATAAGTAAAATAAATAAACCAATAATTAGTGCTACAATAACTGTAACTTTACTTATTCTTTTTAACATTTACATCCTCTTTATCACTCATTTTAATAAGTTTTAAAATCATTCGAATGAAATTTATAATCGCAACTATTGTAAAAAGTATTGAGCAAATAACAATCCAGTAATTTGTATCTAAAAAATAATCTAAAAGCCAACCAAATCCAACTCCCATTAATATTGTTACAAATATATTAAAAGCTAAATTACTGATAAAGCCAAACTTTCGAATATCTTTCACAAATTTATTATCCATCTTAACTCCTTAAAAATCCATTATTATTATAACATAAAAGAAAAAAAAAGACTACAATTATTTTTCTATTTTTTTAGACACTTATTTGTTTTTGTCTATTAAAAAAAGATTAATCTATAAATGCAGATTAATCTTTGAAATACTAGTTTATAATCGTTTTTAACATCTATCCTATTAGTTTAATGATTAAATATTATAAAGCGAAATTTAGCCAATTTTAGCCCCTAAAATTAAAATATTTTTACCTCTTCCATTCATAAAGTCTCTAACAGTCATTAAACCTTTACCCATTGGTTTTATTTCATAAAAAGAAATAATACCTTCTTTGCAAGCAATGCTAAAATGATCTTTTGCAACATCACAAATAGTATTTATAGGATATTTTGATGTATCATTGCTATAGCTACTACTATACACTTTAATCATAAAATCATTTATAGTAAAGTAAGCTCCTGGATTAGAACTAAGTCCTCTAATTATATTAAATATTTCTTTACTTGAGTGAATTGTAAAATCCAATTCTTCTTCTGAATGATCTATATTGTATGCATATGTTACTAAAGATTCATTTTGAGGAATTGGTTTTAATAATCCCTTTTCTAAATCTTTGATAGTCTTGTTTATCATTGAAGCACCAAGTATTTTCAATTTTTCAAACATTGTATCACTATTATCACTATCTAAGATAGGGATTTCTTTTTGAACTAAAATATCTCCGCTATCCATTCCTTTTGCCATATACATGATGGTAATACCTGTTGTTTTATCTCCATTCATTATTGCCCTTTGAATTGGAGCTCCCCCGCGATATTTGGGAAGAAGCGATCCATGCACATTGATAGCTTTAAATTTTGGATAATCTAATAACTTTGTCCCAACAATTTGTCCATATGCAGCAGTAACAATTAAATCAAAATCAAAATTATTAATTATATATTCATATTCTTTACGAATATTAATAGGCTGAAAAACAGGTATGTTTAAAGCAAGCGCTTCTTTTTTAACCGCACTATATTCTATAAGTTTCTTTCTTCCAACTTCTTTGTCAGGTTGCGTAACAACTAACACAACTTCAAATTCTTTTACTATCTCATTTAGTATTCCAGCACCAAATTCTGGAGTACCCATAAATACTATTTTCATTATAACACCTTTGGCTTTCTTTCAAAATTACATATAACATTTTTATTTTTAAATGTTATTTTAGTATCTTCATATATTTTTATTACTTTATCGAAATCATTATTTTTAATTATCAATTTTACTCCTTTTATTTTATAATCATAGGAAGGTCCAAGAATATTTTCACTTATTATCTTTGTATAAACCTTTTTAAAATAATTGGCAAAGTGATACATTTCTTTAAAATCACCTGTTATTGTGATTTTACTTACTTCCATAAAAGGCACATAATTAAATTTCTTTCTTCTATCTATCTCTTCTTCGTAATACTTTTCATAATCACCTTTTGAAGCATAATTAATAATAGTATTATTAGGATAGTATGTTTGAATTATTACTTTATCATTATTGATTATTTTTGCAATATTGTTATAGGTATATTCATTCGCACGATAATCATTTAAATTTAATAATCTATCTCCTGAAAGTAATGCAACTAATTCAATGTTTGAATTATTTATATATTTTGTTAAGACATTTGTACCTATAATGATATTTACACTACCATCTTCTATTCTTGTAATTGCATCTATATAGTAATCAAGATTTTTTAAAGAATCACTATCGACTTGTAAAATGTTTGCATATGGGAATAATCTTTCTAAAGTTTCTTTAACTTGTTCTAGTCCATATCCGTATGTTGCGACATTTTTAGAGCCGCACTTTGAACAAGTATCATAATTCATAACTTTATAATCACAATATGTGCATTTAGCAAAATTCTTTTCTTTAAATAATGTTAGAGGTATTCCACAAGTTGGGCACTTTAGTATTTCCCCACAATTTCTACATTTTATCACTGTTGAATAAGCTTTATTATTAGTAAGTAACATAACTTGCTTATTATTATTAAGTGTATCAATAATAGATTGTTTTAAGGTATTAGATATTATTTTATCACTACCTTGTAACATCTCATTTTTCATATCAACTATTTTAACATTTCCTTTTTTTAAAGTACCACTAGTTATTAAATCAAATTCTCCCATTTCTGAACTATAATAATTACTAATTGATGGTGATGATGTTGTTAAAACTAATTTTGAGTTATGATACTTACTACGATATTTTATTATATCTATACTATCATAATATGGATAGTTTTCATTTAAGTAAAATGAATTCTCTTCATCAATCATTATGAAAGTGCCAATTGATTTAAATGGTAAAAATAATCCACTAACTGTAGAAACAAGGACATCAAAGTTTCCATACTTAACATTCATAAACGTATCATAGTTATCACTTTGGGAATTCTTGCTATTCATAGTTACAATATTATAACCACTTAACTTCTTTTTAAAAAACATATACAATTCTTCAGCGATAAATAAAGTCGGAGCGATAAATATTGTAGGCAATTTTTGTTTAGCATTTTCTTCTATTATATGCAAATAAAAGTTAATTTTAAACTCTTCATCATTAGAAAAAAGTAAAAAATTCTTTACGTAACTTTTATCAAATCTTTCAATTGTTTGCAATTGATCGAAAGTAAACTGATAGTCTTTGTTTACATATTTGATAGGATTATTACTCATTAATCTTACTTCTTCTTTATATGTGATATACCCTTCATCTACCATTTTTTTAATTAGATATTCGCTACAATTGACACTATTTTCAATTGATTCACTCGATGATTCAGGATACTTTTCTAAAAAATTTATGATCTTATTACGTTTTTCATTTTTAAAAATAGCATTATTTTTAACTGAATATAGTCGTTGTTTTTTAGTTTTTCCATAAGTAAACAAATCATACTCAAGGGTTATATTTTCTTTTGCAATTTCTTTTTTAATTAAATAATATTGTTCTAAAATCTTATTATCGATATTAATTCTAGTTTTACCATTAAATAATTGATGTAAAACTGGGTGTAATTTATCGTAATCTTTTACTACAATCCAACGTCTTTTTTGTCCCTTTAAAAAAGATGGAATCATTAAGCCTAACACACTAGCCATAGATGTATAATAATATTTAGACATATATTTAGCAAGCTCTATTTGTTCTGAGGTAAGTTCTTGTTCAAAATCTAATACTGCTTTGATTTGTTTAGTATTATTTCCGTAATCGCTATTTTCATTTAATTCTATCACGTAGCCTAAAATATCTTGGAATCCAAATGGTACTAATACTCTCGTTCCAACATTAATAAAGTCTTCTAGATTATTAGGAATTTCATAATCATAGCATTGTGATATTGCTTCATTTTTTAAATCTACAACAACTTTTGCGAACATATCCTATCACCTCTTTATTATATTTTATCATAAAAATACAATTGTGTAAACAAATTATATATTTTCATAATACTTTTTAAAAAAAAATTAATATGACAATTAACGTTTTTATGTATTTTTTTTATTTTATAAAACTAATATTTGATTTTTAAATAGCCATTAAAAAAAATCCTTTTTCAAGGATTAATTGTTTTGATCTCCCATTTCTGGTAAAATGATTATTTTATCTTCATAAATTTCTTCAAGAGCAATACCTATTGCTTTTTTACTATGAGGATTAGTTACTAAAGGTTTTTCACCTTCTTTATATTCTAATTGTTTAGCACGTAAAGCAGCTGCCATTACTAAACGATATTTAGAAGTAGTTTTTGTTACCAATTGATCAATTGATGGATAACGCATTCCATCTCTTTCATGACTCATATGTTGTTTTAAATCCATATTATTTATCCTCCACCATTTTTTTATATTCGCTTATTGTACGTTCTGTTTTGGCATGTTCAGCACGTATTATTGCCATTATTTTATCAGCCGCATTTTCAACGGAATCATTAACTACAATATAATCATATAAATAAGCAAGTTCAACTTCCCGGCATGCTTTTTCATAACGAGATTGAATTACTTCTTTAGGTTCTGTGCCTCTTCTATTTAATCTATTTTTTAAATCTTGCATTGTTGGGGGAGCAATAAATATAAATATTGCGTCTCTTTTCTTTTTTCTAACTTGCATTGCACCTTGCACTTCAATTTCTAATACTACTTCATTTCCTTCGTTTAGGTTGTCTTCAACCTTATCTAAGGGAGTTCCATAATAGTTCCCAACAAATTCCGCATATTCTAAAAATTGATTATTTTTTATTCTTTCTTCAAACTCTTCGCGGCTTACAAAATAATACTCTTTTCCATTTGTTTCACCATTCCTTGGAGCTCTTGTTGTCATAGAAATAGAATAAACTAAATTATGACCTTCTCTTTGAAATAAAGCATTTCTTACTGTACCTTTTCCGACTCCAGATGGGCCTGATATAACTATTAATAATCCGCGTTCATCAAGTTTCATATAATCTGCCTCTTATTGTATATTATACTCCAAGTAAAGCAAAAAGTAAATATTTTTTTGTTTTTTTCTAATAATATATACGTTTTACTTTTATTTTTGTATAAAAATTGGTATAATATATATATTAAGGATGTGATACATATGGCATATGATGGTTTATTTATTCATCACCTTTTAAATGAAATAAAGGATGACATAATTGATAAAAGAATTAACCATTTTTTAACAATCAATGAAACAGATTTTCTTTTACAACTTTCAAATAAAAAAAACCTATTAATAACAATAAATCCAAATAATGCTTATTTAGCTTTCACTGAAGATAATTTTTTAGCTTCACAATGTGCATTATCTAATTACATAAAAAAACATTTAGATGGAGGTATCATCACAAATATTTATCAACATAATAATGATAGAATTGTAATTATTGAACTTAACTCAAGTGATGAATTAGGCTATTTACAAAATTATAAATTAATTGTTGAATTAACAGGCAAAAATAGTAATATTATTATAACTGATGATAATTTTATAATCCTTGAAGCACTTAAAAAAAGTTATTTAACAGATGAAAGAATAATTCAAGTTAAAGCTAAATATTCTTTTTTAAAATCAAATAAAAAAAATCCTTTTGAATGTATTGATGAACCTCTTCAAGATGGTTATGAAGGCATTTCTAAACAAACATATAATGAAATTCTTGAGAAAGGTTTAAGGACTGTACTTAATACCAAAACTAATCCTACTCTTATCAAAAATGACAAGTATATTTTTTATTGTTTTGATTTAGAATCAATTCCTGGAGAAAGGAAGCATTTTAATTCCTTATCTAATTTACTTTACTATTATTATCATACAATTAATAATGAAGTCACGCAAAGTAATGATCAAAAAATAGCTATTAATCATATTAAAAAAATGATAGTAAAATGCGAAAATAAATTAGAAAAGCAGGAAAAAGAATTAAACGAAGCTATTAACAATCTTTCACTTGAACAAACCGCATCTTTATTAGCCGCAAACATCCATCTTGTAAAACCATATCAAGAAAGCATCACAGTTAAAGATTTTTATAATAATAACATAGAAGTAACTATTCCTTTAAACACAAAGATAAGTGTTAATGAAAATATTAATTATTATTATGACAAATATAAAAAAAATAAACGTGCTATTTCTTTAATTCAAAATACTATTCAAGATACAAAACAAGATATTTTATATTATGAAGATTTATTGTCACAACTATCTTTTACAACTGCTAGTGATTTAAAGGAATTAATGGTGGAAGTTGGAATTAAAAAGCCAACTAAATTTAAACAAAAACCGCATATTCTAAAATATAAACTAAAAGATGGCTCAATAATAATGGTTGGAAAAAATAATGTACAAAACAATTATTTAACTCATACTTTAGCTCTAAAAACCGACTACTTCTTCCATGTAAAAAACATGCCTGGAAGCCATGTCATTTTAAGAGGACCATTAACCAAAGAAAACATTGAAATTGCGGGGGCAATTGCTAGCTTTTATTCTAAAGGAAATGGTGGAAAAAATGTATGTGTCGACTATACACAAGTTAAATGGATTAAAAAG
>SAMEA3663046__coassemble_1712_pt1 | contig 10317 bp, 10 predicted proteins | sample SAMEA3663046__metabat2_high_PE_005 | metagenome-assembled genome bin SAMEA3663046 (sample SAMEA3663046) | pig gut metagenome | biome: pig gut; feature: pig-associated habitat; material: faeces | place: France | collected 2012
AAATATTAAAACTTCTGCAAATGCTCATGGATATCAAATGGCTACTGATAAAGCATTATTAGATGCTGGATGTACAATTCAAATCACTGATTTTATCGCTGCTGTTTACAAAGCTTGTACTGATGAACAAGGTCAAACTTTCCAAGAACAAGCAGATGCTGCATTAAAATTAGGTGTTACTGCTATATCAACTGTTGATTCATCTTCTAAAAATGCTACTGATGAAGCAGCAGGAGCATTAAATATGTATTCTGATTTCGCTGCTACAGTTGTTTTAAATGACAAAATTGTTGCTTGCTTAAATGATGCAATCCAACCTAAAATTGCATTTGATAAAAAAGGAGTTACTACTGCTACATTTAAAGATACTAAACGTTGCTTAAAAGAAGATTACAATATGGCAAAATATGGTGCTGATAATAATGGTGACGGAATAGTTAAAGAATGGTATGAACAATCTGCTGCATTTTCTAAATATGTTTTAGGTATGACTGCTGATCAAGTTAAAAACTTAGAAACTAAAGAAGTTAATGCTCATCAAATTTCTACTGATGAAGTATTATTAAAGGCAGGATGCACTATGCAAATTACTGGTATTAAAGCTGTAGTTGCAAAAGCTGTTGCAAATGCAAGATAAAATAATTGGACAAGCTAGATGAATAACTTTTTGTCAAAGTGCAAAAAAATATTTGGTCTGTGCTTAATCTTCGGGCAACTCATTTGTTTAACGGGTTGCTCGAATTTTTTTCATAAGGAAATAAAACCTTGGGGTAAAATGTATTTCACTTTTTTTGATACTGTGAGTAATATTTATAGTTATGCCGGTGACGATGAAAATACATTTAATGAAAACTGTGATGTGGCCGCAAATATTTTAGAAGAATATCATAAACTCTTTGATATTTATCATGAATACTCAGGCGTTGTAAATTTGTGTACAGTAAATAAAAATGCTGGTGGTGAACCTCAAAAAGTAGATGATAAATTGATTACATTTCTTGAGTATACGAAGGAATTATATACTCTTACTAATGGAAAAATGAATGTTATGTTAGGTGCAGTTTTGAAGCCTTGGCATGATGCTCGAGAAGAAGCATCGAACAATCCTCAAAATGCCAAGCTTCCGGATATGACTGTTTTACAAGAAGCATCAGAACATACAAGTATAGATTTACTGGAAATAGATAAAGTTAATAAAACGGTTAGAATTAGTGATGCTTTTGCATCAATTGATGTTGGAGCTGTTGGCAAGGGCTATGCAACTGAACAAGCTGCACAAGCATTAATTAAAAAAGGTTGTAGTAGTTATGTTTTAAATATCGGTGGAAATATTAGAATTATTGGAACAAAAGTTGATGGTAGTGGGTGGATTACAGGCATTAAAGATCCATTAAAATCAGACTCTAGATATGCTATGTATCTTGAACTTGCTGATACATCATGTGTTACATCAGGAACTTATGAAAGATATTTTACAGTTAATAATAAAAAATATCATCATATTATTGATTCAGAAACACTTATGCCAGCGGATTACTTTAGTTCAATATCTATTATTACTCAAGATAGTGGTTTAGCTGATGCTTTATCTACAGCTTTATTTTGTATGAGTTATGAAGAAGGTAAAGCTTTAATTGAAAAAATAAAAGATGTTGATGTGTTGTGGATTTATAATGATGGCACACAAAAATACACATCGGGAATCAAACCTATAAAACAAGAAAAATAATTTAGGAGGAAATAATGGGTTTTAGAAAAAATATTTCTTCATTACATTTGGCTCACAATAAAAATACAGCAGGATGTACACCAGTAAGAATTGCCACTCCATCAGAAGTAATTCTTCCAATGGATATGCACTCTGGAAATGTTGCTGTACCAATTGTTAATGTTGGCGATTATGTTCGTGTTGGTCAATTAATTGCAAGAGAAGAAGGAAGATTTTCATCACCAGTTCATGCATCTATATCTGGTACTGTTACTGAGATATCTCCTTTAAAACGTGCAAATGGTGATGTATTGGCAATTCATATTGCCAGTGATGGTAAGATGGAAAAAGATCCTAATTTAAAAGTCCCAGTAATGAATAACGCTGATGAATTCTTACAAGCAGTTCGTGATAGTGGATGTGTAGGCTTAGGTGGTGCGGCATTCCCAACTTGGGCAAAACTAAACGAAATGAGAAATGGTGAATATACTGTTGACACGGTTTTAGTTAACGCTGCTGAATGTGAACCATATATTACAAGCGACCACCGTATGATGATTGATCATCCAGATTTAATTGTCAAGGGAGTAGAATATTTAAGAACATATTTAAGTGACTATTTAAAAGATGCAAAGTTTATGATTTGCATTGAAAAAAATAAACCAGATGCCATTGCAAAAATGAAAGAAGTTTTTGCTGGAAAAGATTATGTAGTTATTCATGAATTAAAAACAATTTATCCACAAGGAGCAAAGCAAGTAATGTTATATAATGCAACAGGACGTGTTGCAATAGCAGGAAAGAGATTCCCATCATTCCATGCTATCATTATTAATGTTTCATCACTTGCAAAGACTGCTGAATACTTATCAACTGGTATGCCACTTGTTGAAAGAATTGTAACGGTTGATGGCCCTGCAGTTGCTAATCCAATGAATTTAATAGCTCCAATTGGAACAAAGATTAGTTGCTTGTTAAAAGAAACAGGATTAAAATCAGAACCTGGAAAAGTAGTAATTGGAGGACCAATGAATGGACATGCAGTTGTATCAATAGATGATCCAATAGTAAAAGTTTCAAACTGTGTATTAGCATTTGATGAAAAATCAAGTATATTACCAGAACCAAGTGTTTGTATTCACTGTGGACGTTGCATAAATCATTGTCCAATTAAGATTAGTGTTCCAGCTGTTGAAACAGCATTAAATGAACCAAATGAAGATATTCGTGCACAAAAATTAATTGCAACAGGAGTTCGCCAATGTGTTGATTGTGCGAGTTGCTCATATATTTGCCCTGCTCACAGACACTTACTTGAAGCTAATCAAAAAGCAAAGAGATTCTTAAAAAATTATGAAAGAGCTCAAAAAGAAGGAGGTAATAAATAATGGAAAATTTACATGTTTCTAATGCACCTCATATTTGTACTCATAATTCAACAAGAAATGTGATGTTAGATGTTTTAATTGCTTTATTACCAGCAACAGTTGCTTCAATAGTATTGTTTGGTCTTAAAGCTCTATGGATAATTCTTGCATGTGTTGCAAGTGCTGTTTTGAGCGAATTTATTTTTAATTTATGTGTTAAGAAAAAACAAACAATCGGCGATTTAAGTGCAGTTGTTACAGGCTTAATTTTAGCACTAAACTTAAGTACAAAAGTTGCTATTTGGCAATGTGTAATTGGAAGTGTATTTGCAATTATCGTTGTTAAATGTTTATTTGGTGGGTTAGGAAAAAACATTTGTAACCCCGCAATTGCCGCTCGTGTATTCTTGCTATTAACATTCGCATCAGTTGCTGGTGGTGGACAACCTGTTAATCCAGAATTTGTTTCTAGTGCCACTCCACTTGCATTTTTAAATACTGGAGTTAATGCAACAGGTGCTCCAACATTGTTACAATTACTACTTGGAACACATGGCGGAACTATTGGTGAGACTTGTGCAGTTGCATTATTAGTAGGATATATTTACTTAGTAATCAGAAATGTAATTAAGTGGTATGTACCTCTAGCATTTGTTTTAACTGTATTTGTTTGCTATTTAATTTTTGATCATAGCTTTACATATGCCTTATCACATGTATTAGCTGGTGGTTTATTATTTGGTGCTATTTTTATGGCTACTGATTATGTAACTACTCCAATTAGTAATTTAGGCAAAGTAGTGTTCTGCGTAGGTTGTGGACTTATTACATTCGCAATTAGAAAATGGGGCTCTTACCCAGAAGGTGTTTCAATTTCAATTTTGGTAATGAATTTATTAGTACCTCTAATTGAAAGAATTACAGTTCCAAGAACATTGGGTGGAATTAGATAGTAAGGAGGACAATGAAAATGAAAAAAGAATATATAAAATCTTCTTTAATTATTGTAGTCGTTGTTTTAGTATTTGGCGGATTAATGTTTGCCTTAAACTTCCTTACAGGACCAATAATTGAAGAAAATAATCAAGGTGCTGAACTTGCACCATTAAAAGAAGTTATGCCTGATGGTGTTAAATTTGAACTTATTTATGACAAAGATAATGCTTCAGCATCAACTTTAACTGGTGTTAAAGATCATGTATCAAAAGTGTATAAAGAAACAACAGATAAAGGATACGTATTTCGTTGTGAAACAACTTCACAATATACAGAAAAACAAAAGGGCCCAATGATTTTTACTGTTGGTATTACAATTGATGGAAAAATTTGTGGAGTTAAAGTTAATGAATATCATGAATCACTTGACTTTAAAGATTATCCACAAAACTATGTTGGCAAAGATTCAACTCTTGCTGATGTAGGTGTATTTAGTGGCGTTACATTTTCTTCAAATGCTTTTAAAGAAGCAATGGAAGAAGGATTTGATGCTTTAATTAAAAATAATCTAATTAAAGAAGCTGTTAAAACAGATGATCAAATTTTATCAGAATTAATCCTAACAAAACATACAGGACTTGCATCAAATGGTGTATTAAAATGCTCAACAATTGAAGCAAGTGGAAATATTGTTAAAGGATATAAAGGAGATAATGGTTCAGGATTTGCCTTAATCATGAAAGATAATGATAAAATGTATTTAGTTGTAACTAATCCATTTGGTGGAGCATGTGTATATGATGTTGAAGGAAAAGATGTTACTTCTAGTCATGAAACATTAGTAGCAGATGCAAAAGCATATCAATTACAAAATGGTACAGATTCTAAAGATTCATTAGTTACAAAAGTTGGAAATATAATGAATAGCACTATTACCGATGCTCAAGTTCAAGAACTTAACATATTTAGTTCTGTTGTTGCAAATGTTAAGTTTACATTAGATGGTGTAACTTACTATGCATTCAACGCTAAAAACTTTAGTTTTGATTCAAATGTAATGAATATATTCTTTATTCTTGATGAAAATGGAGCTATCGTTAAAATGACTGCTGATGCATTTGTATTCGAAACAGACTATTTCACGACATTAGATCCAAATTGGAATGCTTCAAATTATATTAGTGGCTTTACAGGTTTAACTAATGAAACATTTGATGGAACTCAAGCTGTAATTGGTGGAGCTACTATGTCAACAAATGCAATGAAACAAGCAACAAATGATGTTTTTGCAGCATTTAAATTAGCAAAAACTGGAGGTAATAAATAATGATGAAATTAAAAAAATTACTTTTAAGAGGAACACCATCATTTTTAATCCCATTAGGAGCAGGATTCGTAATGGCTTCAAGTGCTGATATTCGTGCAGCATTAGGAATGGGTGGAGCAGTAATTGTTATTTTGTTACTTACATCAATTGTTGTTTCCGCAATTAAAAATATTGTCCCTAATCGTGCTAAAGTTCCAACATACATTTTAATTGTTACAGGATTTACATCTTTAGTTAACATGTTTATGTCCGCATATTTTCCAAATGTAGTGGATATGTTAGGTGTTCATCTTGCATGTCTTGCTGTAAGTGCAGTTAACTTTAGAGAAGCTAATGAAGTAGCATGCATGGAAAAAGAAGGAACTTCAATTATCTCTGCATTGCTTACTGGTGCATTCTTCTTAGTAATTATGGTTGTGTGTGCACTATTCCGTGAAGTACTTGGAAATGGATCTTTCTTTGGATTAAAAATAGAATTTTTACAAGATTATAAAATTCAAACTTTAGTTGGTGCTTTTGGTGGATACTTAGTTCTTGCCATAGTGCTTGCAGTTATTAGAAAAATAGGAGAAAAATTTGAAGCACAAGAGGAGGTAGTTGAATAATGAGTTTAAAATTAATTTTTGGTATTTTACTTGCTGGTATTTTATCAAACAACTACGCAGTACTTAAGTTTTTAGGAACTGGTGCCGTAATTGAAAATAATCGTTCAATTAAAAGATCAGTCATAATCGGACTTGGAACTACTCTTGTTATGTTAGTAACAACTTTAATTACTTGGCCAATAAATAAGTATCTTCTTCAAAAAGTATCTTATTTACAAACACTTGTATTTGTTCTTGTTGTATTACTTGTTGTTGAATTAATTCATTTAATTGTTAAAAAGAAACTAGAAGGATTCTGTCAAGTTGATTTTTTAACATTTGCAATTAATGGTGCCGTTTTAGGACTATGTATAAATGGAACAACATTACCATTTGGTGAAGCTATTGTAACATCAATTGGTGTTGGTATTGGTTTAATGGTTACAATGGTTGTATTTAGTACTTTACATGAAAGAATTGATGAAACTGCTGTTCCTAAAGCCTTTAGAGGAGTTCCTATTAGTTTACTTATTGCGGGAATGATGGCACTTGCCTTCTTAGCGTTTTAATGAAAAAAAGAGATATTTTAATTATATGTGGAATATTAGTGTTCGCCGGCTTATTACTTTTGATTATTAATTTAACTAAAAAACCGGGAGCTGGCGTTATAGTAAGAATTAATGGTGTAGAAGTTGCCAAATACTCATTTGATAATGAAGGAACATACGAGTTAAACGGGGGCACTAATATTTTAATTATAAAAGACAATGAGGCATGGCTCGAGTCAGCAACATGCAAAGACAAAATTTGTGTTAAAGAAGGAAAAATAAGCAAAGAAGGAGAAACAATTACATGTCTTCCTAATAAACTAACAGTTACAGTTTATGGAAGAGATAGTTTTGTGGAAATAGAATGAAACCAATAAAGAAAATAGCATACTTAAGTATATTTGTCGCTTTAGCAATGATTCTTTCTTTCATTGAAAGTCAAATCCCAACATTTCTACCTGTTCCAGGAATTAAGTTAGGATTACCTAATATGGCAATTATTTTCTTGCTATATCGTTTTAGTTGGAAAGAAGCCGCTATTGTTAATTTGATTCGTATATTGCTTGTTAGTTGGCTATTTGGTTCTGTCTATAGTTTATTATATAGTCTAGCTGGTGGGATTTTAAGCTTATTAGCTATGGCATTGCTTAAAAAAACAAATTGGTTATCAACTATTACAGTTAGTGTAATTGGTGGTGTTTGCCATAATATAGGTCAAATTATTACTGCTTGCTTTGTCACTTCCACAAAAGAAATTGTTGGATACTTGCCTGTTTTATTAATTACTGGTACAGTCGCAGGCATAGTAATTGGTATTATAAGTGCACAATTAATTAAAAAATTTGACACAATAGGTTTATCAAAATGATTATAGGTTCCTATAATCATTTTTTTATATTATTGTAAATAAATGATTGAAAAATTGTTCAAAATAGTATATAATAGGTATGATTGATATTATTGGAGATTAATATGAAAGTGTGGAATGTTTTAATTTTGGTTAATGAACACAAAGACCATAATTTGAAAATCACAAAAGAAGTAATTACATTTTTAAATAATAACAATTGTCAAGTTTATATCGAAGAAGAAATTTCATCCAAAGTATCCGAGGCAAAAATTTTAAATAAAGATTCAGTTGTTGATTTTGCTCTTGTTCTTGGTGGTGATGGAACTTTACTTAATGGCCTTCATAAATATGTTGAAAAGGATTTTCCATATTTTGGAATTAATTTAGGTAGAGTTGGATGCTTATTAGAAGCAAATACCACTAATTACAAAGATAAAATCTCTAGTATTTTGCATGATAAATATTTTATTGAAAAGCGAAATACTTTAGAATATGTTGTTAAAAATAATAAAAATACCTATAAAGGAATAGCTTTTAATGAAGTAGCTTTAGAACGTGGCAAATTATTTAAAATGTTATTGATTAATATGTATATTAATGGAAACAATAAAACTTCTTTTTATGCGGATGGAGTTATTGTTGCTACATCAACAGGTTCAAGTGCCTTTAGTTTATCTAGTGGCGGACCACTCCTATTGCCAAGTGCAAAAAATTTTGTAATTACGCCACTTTGCCCGCAACTTCGAAATATTACATCTTTAGTAGTAAATGATACAGATGTTATTTCCATTGATATTAAGGATTTACAAGTTCGAGAATCTTATAAAGACAATAAACCAATTGTAACAATTGATGGACGAATAATGATTGACATAGATGAAAATAGCAATCTTACCATTACCAAGAGTCCTAAAATTTTAAAAATCATTAAAGTTAATGGACAAGAATCTTACTTTGAACCTACATTCAAGGTAGCGATGTCAAATCAAAACTTATTCAATAATTAAAAAAGGAGTAGAAAAATGGACAAGTTTAAATTAAATCAAATTGTTTTAAAAGAAGAACTAAACCCTACTGTTACAAAGATGGAAGTTTATTCTCCTTTTATTGCTAAAAAAGCTGAACCTGGTGAATTCATTATCTTAAGAGTTGATGAAGTCGGTGAAAGAATCCCACTAACTATTGCTGGATATGATAGAGAAAAAGGAACAGTTACTATTATTTTCCAAATCGTAGGTGGAACAACAATGTTATTAAACGGCTTAAATGAAGGAGATCAAATTCATGATTTTGTAGGACCTTTAGGAAAAGCTACTGAAACAGAAGGATTCAAGAAAGTTGCTGTTGTTGGTGGTGGTGTAGGCTGTGCTATAGCTTTACCAGTGGCTAAAAAATTACATGACAATGGTTGTGTTGTACATTCTGTTGTAGGTTTCAGAAATAAAGATTTAGTTATTTTAGAAAAAGAATTCACTGAAGCCAGTGATAAATTATGCTTAATGACTGATGATGGTAGCTATGGAACAAAAGGATTAGTTACTAATGCTTTAGAAGAATTAATCAAAGCAGGAAATGAATATGATGAAGTAATTGCTATCGGACCATTAATCATGATGAAGTTCGTTACAATGCTTACTAAAAAATATAACATTAAAACAGTTGTAAGTATGAACCCTATTATGATTGACGGAACTGGTATGTGCGGTTGCTGTCGATTAACAGTAGGTGGAAAAACAAAATTTGCTTGCGTTGATGGACCAGATTTTGATGCATTTGAAGTAGATTTTGATGAAGCTATTTCTAGATCAAGAAGTTATACAGAATTTGAAGCAAAAGCAAGAGAAAAATCTTGTAATCTATTAAAGAAGGCGGTTAAATAATTATGCCAAATATGTCATTAAAAAAGAATCCAATGCCATCTCTTGATGCAAATGTAAGAAATAAAAATTTTGAAGAAGTTGCTTTAGGTTATACTGAAGCTATGGCAATTGATGAAGCAGAAAGATGCTTACATTGTAAAACTAAACCTTGTGTTGGCGGATGTCCAGTAGGAATCAATATTCCTGATTTTATTGCTCAAATCAAAGACCATAATTTTGAAGAAGCTTATAATATCATTTACAAGAGCAGTGCTTTACCAGCTGTTTGTGGACGTGTATGTCCTCAAGAAAGCCAATGTGAAGGAAAATGTGTAAGAGGAATTAAAGGTGAACCAGTAGGAATTGGTAGACTTGAAAGATTTGTTGCTGATTATCATAATGCTCATAATACAGAAGTTGCTGATAAACCAGTATCGAATGGTCATAAAGTAGCAGTTATCGGATCAGGTCCTTCAGGATTAACATGTGCTGGAAAACTTGCACTTGAAGGATATGAAGTAACAATTTTTGAAGCTTTACATATGGCCGGTGGAGTTTTAGTATATGGTATTCCAGAGTTCCGTCTTCCAAAATCAATTGTTAAAAAAGAAATTGATAATTTAATTGCTTTAGGTGTTAAAGTAGAAACAAATATGGTTATTGGTAAAGTTATATCAATCGACGAACTAATTGAAGAATATCATTTCGAAGCCATCTTTATTGGTAGTGGTGCTGGTCTTCCTAAATTTATGGGAATTCCTGGTGAAAACTTAAAAGGTGTATTCAGTGCTAATGAAATTTTAACTCGTGTTAATTTAATGAAAGCATATCAATCTGATTCTACTACTCCAGTTAAACAAAATAAAAATGTTGCTGTAGTTGGTGGTGGTAACGTTGCAATGGATGCTGCTAGATGTGCAAAACGTTTAGGTGCTGAAAATGTATATATCGTATATCGTCGTAGCTTAGATGAATTACCAGCAAGAAAAGAAGAAGTTGAACATGCAATGGAAGAAGGAATCATCTTCAAAGTATTAACTAACCCAATAGAATTAATTGGTGATGAAACTGGTACAGTAAGCCAAATGAAATGTGTTGAAATGGAATTAGGAGAAGCTGATGCATCAGGAAGAAGAAA
>SAMEA3663046__coassemble_1884_pt1 | contig 9075 bp, 11 predicted proteins | sample SAMEA3663046__metabat2_high_PE_005 | metagenome-assembled genome bin SAMEA3663046 (sample SAMEA3663046) | pig gut metagenome | biome: pig gut; feature: pig-associated habitat; material: faeces | place: France | collected 2012
ATAAATTTATTTGAAATAATTGAATGAGGAATATAAATGGAAACTAATTCACTAAAAAATATGGTAGAAAAAAGTTATGCCTATGATTCTCTTGCAGAGTCGGTTGAAGCCATGCGAATTCATAGCAGAGGCTTTGCTTATGACAGTTTAATTTATAGATTTAAAGATTATCAATCTAGAGCTTTTCAAGCCGAAGTTATTGATTATAAATATAGACGAAATTGCTCAGAAATTGAAGCAAGAGAAAAAATTAAAGATAGACATGATAGAGATCTAATGCGTTTTATTGAAATTTTAGATGAAGTTATTGGAGAACACGATTAATGACTAATAATGAAATTAGATATAAATTTTATTCTCCAAAAACCAAATTTTATGGAACTATGTATGGTGGTCCATATGGAGAAAGCGAATGGGATAAAATATTAGAAATTAATAAAAAAGATATAGAATTCTGTTAGAATGAAGATGCTTTTTATTATATTTGGGGCTGGCCTGGCCCAGATGTAAATTTTTATTATTTTAAAGATTATGGTCTAACCTGGGCATTTAATAAAAATGATTTTATTAGAAAGGAGGAAGTAAAACATGATTCTAACTGCTAAACAGGAAGAGGGTTTGAAAATCGCTGTAGCCCGATACAAAGCCAACGAGCCTTGGACTTGTATTGCTGGCTATGCCTAAAAGTAGGCACAGGTAAATCAACTTTGATCAAATTTATAGTTGCGGCATTAAATATTCCAAACGAAGAAGTAGCATATATAGCTTATACGGGGAAAGCAACTACGGTTCTTGCCTCAAAGGGTTGTAAGAATGCTATTACTGCTCATAAATTTCTATATGACGCTTACCAAGATCCAATAACGGCAGAAGTTAAATTTTCTCCAAAAACTGAATTAGAAGGTAATTATAGACTTATTGTAGTAGATGAAGTATCTATGATTCCTGCGGGTATGTGGTTTCGCCTTTTGTCCCATAAAATTCATGTTTTAGCTTGCGGCGATCCAGGTCAGCTTCCTCCGATTAACCCACAAGAAAATAATCATATTTTAGATAATCCTCATATTTTTCTTGATGAAGTAATGCGTCAAGCGCAAGATAGTGAAATTATTCGACTTTCTATGCATATTCGTAACGGAGGAGTTTTGTCAAATTATAATGGGTCAAATGAACAAGTAAAAGTTCTTCCTATTAATAAAGTTGAACCCGGAATGTATAAATGGGCTGATCAAATTCTTTGTGCTACAAATGATTTTCGTAATCAAATAAATAACTATGTGCGACAGCAAAAAGGATTTGGTCCTGAACCGCAACAAGGAGATAAAATTATTTCTTTGCGGAACCAATGGGATTTTGTTTCCGAAGAAGAAAAATTCCCATTAATCAATGGAACTATTGGAATTATTAAAACTTGTTCACCTCCTTTATCAGTATTTGCTCCTAGATATATTTCTACAGCTCCAATTTATTATTGCTATACCGATATGGTTGTTGATGAAAAAGAAAATTATATTAAAATCCCAATAGATTATGTTTATTTAAAATCTGAAACACCGCAATTAACACCCTCAATGGTTTCAGCACTTATGAAGAATAAAAGTTTTAAACATAAACCGCCGTTTGAATTTACTTATGCCTATGCCATTACCACTTGGAAGGCACAAGGTAGTGAGTGGGATAAAGTCTTAGGATTTGAAGAAGATTTTCCAAAAGCAAAGATAGACCACCAAAAATTTATTTATACTATGGTAACAAGGGCAGCGCAAAAACTTGTCATGATTATGAAACCATAATTGATTTTAAATAAAAAATATGTTATAATATATTATAAGAGAAAATAAAAGGTAGGTAATATCGTGGAACTTAGATATCCAGGCTCATTACACAATCATTCAGAATATTCTAATTTTAGGTTGCGCGATGCTATTTCTAGAACCAAAGAATTAATGGAATTAGCAGTTTCATATGGACAAGAAGTAATTGCTTTTACCGAACATGAAACAATTGCAAATGCAGTTCAAATTGAAAATGAATATAAGAAAATAAAAGAAAAAAATCCCAATTTTAAGGTGATTAGAGGAAATGAAATTTATCTTTGTAGAGACGGATTAAATGGACAAAATTTTATTCGTGGAGAAGATAAATATTTCCATTTCATTCTTTTGGCAGCAGATGCAATTGGACATGAACAAATCAGAGAATTATCTACTCGTGCTTGGCTTCGTTCTTATATGACTGGAAAAATGCGTAGAGTGCCTACATATTATTCTGATTTAATTGAAATTATTAAAACAAATCCGGGCCATGTTATTGGAAGCACGGCGTGCCTTGGTGGTTTTTTGCCAACGAAACTTCTGCAATGGAGAGAAAAAGAAGGAATAGAAAAAGATAATTATTATTGGCAAATTAAAAATTGGTTGTCTTGTATGGAGAATATCTTCGGAAAAGGATATTTTTACTTGGAAATGCAGCCTTCTACAAATGAAGAGCAAATATTTGTAAATAAAGAAATTCTTAAATTAGCTAATGAACTTAATATTCCATATATTATAACTACTGATACCCATTATGCTAAGAAAGAAGACGCACCTATCCATTCTGCTTTTCTTAATTCTCAAGATGGTGATAGAGAAGTAGCTTCTTTTTATGCTTCTACTTATTTAATGCAATCTGAAGAAATTGAATCTTACATAAATTATTTAACAGAAGAAGAATTAACTAAAGCATATAAAAATATAATAGATATTAAAAACAAATGTGAAGATTATAGTTTACTTAAACCTTTGAAAATTCCTTCTTTAAAATGGAAAGAACCAAAAGGAACATATACTATTTTTGAATATGAGAGATATTTTAAAAATATTCCTTATTTAAAAGTTTTTTATGATTCTGATTTTGAAGGTGATAAACGAATGGTAGATTTAATCATTGATAAATTTGAATCCGATGAAAGACTTCGCACCGAAGAAACTTACAAAGAATTGAATAGGAATCTCGAAGCCACCTGGATAAGTTCAGAAGTAAACAAAGCGCATTGGTCAGCATATTTTTTAAACCTTCAAAATGTTCTTGATGTTTGTTGGAAAGCGGGATCTTTAGTTGGGCCAGGAAGAGGCTCAGGTGTAGGTTTTCTTCTTTTATATATTCTTGAACTCACTCAAATTAATCCACTATGGGAGACTACACGAACCTTTGGATGGAGATTTTTGAATCCTGATCGAGTATCAGTATTGGATTAAAATAAAATTTTTGGGCAAGTTTCAGCGTTGAATCCTTTTTAAAAATTATATAAGGAAAAACGTCTTTATAAAAATGCTAATTATTTTTTATCAAGAAAATATGAAATAGCGTCCGGAAGTTTTAATAGTCCCCTTACTTTGAAAGAAGTATAGGAAAATTCTTTAAATTGCGGGGAAACCCTATAGAGCCTTAATAACCAAACTTAAATAGGAATATTTAAGCGGCGAAGAGTAACGGCTTCGGTATGGTAAAATCATTAAGTATTGGGCAATCAAACGCAGCGAAATCTCCAGACCGGAGAGACGTTCAACGACTATAATAAGAACAACCCTTCGGGTTGATGGTATAGTCTATTCCCCTAAAAAATATCGGGAAACCGAGGGTATAAAAGATAGATACTGATATTGAAGGAAGCAAAAGAGCGCAAGTTCTTGAAGCATTACGTAAAGAATATGGAGAAGATAGAGTAGCTAATGTTGTTACTTTTGGCACTGAAACATCTAAATCAGCTATTCAAACTGCCGCAAGAGGACTTGGAATCGATATTGATGTAGCTCTTTATATTTCTTCTTTAATTCCATCAGACAGAGGTAAAATTAGAACTTTATCTCAGTGTTATTATGGAGATAAAGAAAATGATTTTGAACCTATACCTTTATTTGTTCAGCAAATGAATGAATATAAAGAACTTTGGGAAGTAGCTCAAAGAATTGAAGGTTTAATTTCCAAAGTGGGAGAACACGCAGGTGGTGTTATTTTTGTAGATGAACCTTTTACAAAGTCAACCGCTTTAATGAAAGTTCCAAATGGAGATATCGTAACTCAATTTGATCTTCATACCGCCGAAGCGTGTAGTCTTATTAAAATTGACTTACTTTCAGTTGAATGTCTCGATAAAATTCATACTTGTTTAAATTTATTAGCTGAACAAGGATATATTGAAGAACAACCAACCTTAAAAGAAACTTATTATAAATATCTTGATATTTATAAAATTGAACGAAACTCCCCCGAAATGTGGAAAATGGTTTGGGAGCATAAAATTCAGAGCTTATTCCAAATGGAAAAGCAGAGTGGCATTCAGGGAATTGCTTTAACTAAACCTAAATCAGTTGATGACCTTGCGGTTTTAAATTCAGTAATTAGACTTATGGCGCAAGGAAAAGATGAAGAACAACCCTTGCTCGTTTTAAAAATGATATTAGTCTTTGGTATAAAGAAATGGAAACCTATGGTTTAACCAAAGAAGAGCAAGAACTTTTAAAGCCAATTGTTGGTTTAGCTTATGGTATTTGCGAATCACAAGAGAAGTTTATGCAGTTAGTACAACTTCCTGAGTGCGGCGGTTTTGATTTAACATGGGCAGATAGATTGCGTAAAGCTATTGCTAAAAAGAATCCCGCTGAGTATGATAAATTAACCAAAGAATACTTTGAAAAAGTTAAAGAAAAAAATTTAAGTTATAATCTTTGTAATTATGTGTGGAATGTTTTGGTTGCCACAAGTAGAGGATATGGGTTTGATAGAAATTGGACCCAACACACTTAACCGCCTCATCAGCGGGGTTATATACGATTAAAAGCCTAACTTCTAGCCAAAGAAGGCAGTATATAGCTAACGAGGGTAAAATCTCGTGATAAATTTAGAAAAGACTGAATATGAAAGAAAGGAGGGAAATAAAATGTATTATATTTATAAGTTTACTAATAAAACGAATGGTAAAGTTTACATAGGATAGACAAATAATATAGAAAAAAGAAAAAGAGGACATAAATCAGAGTCTTTTAATCCAAATGCTAATGGATATAATTTACCTTTTCATTGTGCCATTAGAAAATATGGATGGGAAAATTTTGATTTTGAAATCATTGAAGAAATTGCTGATGATTTTTCTTACGAATACGTAAATGAGAGAGAAATTTATTTCATTCAAAAGTTTGACTCTCAAAAAAATAATAATAAAGGATATAATATTACTTATGGCGGTCAGGGTTGCCCTCGTCCTAAATTATCTTTTGAAGAGCAAGTTCAACTTTCAAAACTGTTTACTATAGAAGAAGTTAAAGATATTCAGCAAATGCTTTTAGATGGTTATCAATATTTTGAAATAAAAAACAAATATCCTCAGTTAACTGATTCTTTTTTAACTAATATTAATCTTGGAGATAATTTTCATAGAGAAGATTTAAAATATCCCTTAGCAATTTTACATTCTAAATTTTCTAAACAAACACAAGAAAACATTATCGCTGACATTATAAATGGAATAGAATATTCTATTATCTCTAAAAAATATGGAATTTCTACTGGATATATAAGCATGATTAATAATGGAACCAAATGGCATAATAATAATTATAATTATCCTTTGTGTAAAAAAGCTTGCGCTAATGGCGAATGGTCTCATGAAGCTAAATATTTGCTTATTTTTTCAGAAATGTCTCATGCGCAAATAGGAGAAAAATTAAATAAAGCGAAAAGCACTATTACTGCCCTCAACACTGGCAGAAATAGAAGAGACAATAGATTTATATATCCTTTAGGCTCTAATAAAGAAAAAAATAAAAAAATTTGGAACACTCTTTTCTAAAAATATTGTATCGACTATCCTAAGTGAGATTGGGAGTAGGGCTACTATTGATACGTAGCTCGAAATAGTGTGAGGGAGAATAGGCGGCACCTATAATTTAATCCCTTAAAAAATAGTCAGTTATTAGAATAACGCAATGCTTCACATACATTAGCTTATTCATTAGTTGCTTTACAAGAAATGAATTTAGCATATAAATTTCCAATTGTCTTTTGGAATTGCGCTTGTTTGATTACTGATAGTGGAGGCACAGAAGAAGAAAGTAATGAAGAAGATGAAGAAGAATTAAATTTTGAAAATTCAGAAGAAGAAATTGAAACTTCAAAAAAGAAAAAAAATAAATCCAACAACTATGATAAAATTGCTACCGCTATTGGAAAAATGAGGAATGAGGGTATTAACATCACTCCTCCTGATATAAATCAATCTTCTTATACTTTTGTTCCTGATGTAGAAAATAATAGAATTCTTTTCGGTCTAAGAGGTATTATTAATGTTGGTGACGAAATAATTTTAAATACGATTAATAATCGCCCATATATGTCTCCAAGAGATTATTTAATTAAAGTTAAACCAAATAAACAAGCTATGATTTCTTTAATTAAAGCAGGTGCTTTTGACAATATGATGGAAAGAAAACTTTGCCTTGGTTGGTATATTTGGGAAACTTGTAATAAAAAAAATCAATTAACTCTTCAAAATATGACAGGTTTGATTAAATATAATCTTTTACCCGAAGATACCGAAGAGCGCGTTATAGCTCGACGTTTCTATGAATTTAATAGATTTTTAAAAGCCATATGTAAGTATAATAATGACTATTATTCTTTAAATGAAAGAGCTATTAGCTTCTTAAATGAAATGGAACTTTCTGAGCTTATAGAAATTGAAAACAATCTATTTTTATTATCAGTAAAAAAGTGGGATAAAATATATCAAAAATGGATGGATGTATTTAGAAATTGGATTAATAGCGATAAAGAGAACATTCTTAATAAATTAAATCAAATAATCTTTTTGGAAGATTGGAAAAAGTATGCTAAGAAAAATAATATTTCTGCTTGGGAAATGGAATCTTTATGTTTCTATTATCATGACCATGAATTATCCACCATTGATCCAAATAGATACGGATTTTCCAATTTTTATGATTTGCCAGAAGAGCCGCAGGTTGAAAAAACCTTTACCAAAGGTGGAAGAAACATTAATATTTTTAAACTTCATAGAATTTGCGGAACTTGTATAGCTAAAAATAAAAATAAAGCAACAATTTCTCTTTTAACCACTACTGGTGTTGTAGAAGTAAAATTTAGAAAAGAATATTTTAGCTTATTTGATAAACAAATTTCAGTTAAAAATTCTGACGGCAAAAAAACAGTTGTTGAAAGGTCTTGGTTTAATAGAGGTAGTATGATAATTGTAACTGGTATACGCTCAGGTGATAATTTTATTGCAAAAAAGTATGCAAGTACACCAGGACACACTTTGTATAAAATCAATGAAATTATTGATGGAACTGAATTGAGATTACTTACTGAGCGACATCAGGGTGATATGGAGGAAGATAATGATTAAAAGAAAATATATTAAAAAACTTTATACTGAAGAAGTGTATTGTGATCAATGTGGAGCAATCATGGAGCCCGTCAGGATGGTTTTTACTAGCTATCCCGCGCTATATCCTTACAAATGTTCAAATAAAAATTGTACAGAATGTAAAACATTTACCGAAGATGAGCGACCGGGATGTATAAAATATGACTTTTACAAATTTTATGAAGACGAGGAAGAAACCAAATGGGATATAAAATAATTGCTTTAATTGGAAAAGCTGGTTCAGGCAAAGACACTATTTTAAATAAAGTTCTTGATATAAATCCTACTTTTCATAAAATCATTAATAGTACAACTCGAGAGCCAAGAGAAGGAGAAGTAGAAGGTATTAATTATTATTTTTTAACAATAGACCAATACACTGATAAACTTCTTAATAATGAATTTGTTGAAGCAAGTTATAAGAATTGGTTTTATGGAACTACCTATGAAGCATTACGCTCAGACTGTATTAATATAGGAGTTTTTAATCCAGATTCAATAAATTGTATGATTGGACGAAATGATATTGAATTAAAAATTTTTTATATAAATACTTCTAACAAAATACGTCTTCTTCGGTATCTTAATAGAGAAGAAGATCCAGATGTAGATGAAATAATTCGTCGTTATCTTTCTGATGAAAAAGATTTTTATTCTTTACCCTTTGAATATGAATCATTAGAAAATAATAATTTTGATGATTTAAATAATTGCGTAAATACCATTAAAGCTGCTGCCGAAGAACTTTTGGGTAAAAGCAATTAAAGAATTTAAAAAAATTTTAATACATAATGTATACCCTACAAAAAATCTTTAATGGAGGTAACTAAATATGGTATTATATATTGTAAAAAGAGATGGTTCTCTTGCTACTTTTGATGAAGAAAAAATTATCTCTGCTATTAATAAAGCTTTTATTGATGTAGATGGTGATTTATATGAAACCGATACGGCAAAAGACATAGCGCAAGAGATAAAAAATATTGCTAAAAATTCAGAAAAAAACTTAACCGTAGAAGAAATTCAAGATTTAGTTGAAAAATTTTTAATGGATTCAGAGAGAAAAGATGTTGCTCAATCTTATATAAGATATAGATATAAAAAAGAAATTGCTAGAAATCAAATGAGTGATTTCATTAAAGCAATTCGTGAAAAGTTAAATGGTAGCAATATTCAAAATCAAAATGCTAATATGGATGAATCTTCTTTTGGTGGACGCACAGGAGAAGCTTCTTCGGTAGTTACTAAACAGTTAGCATTAGATTATATTATTTCTCCAATGGCCCGATATAATCATTTAAACAATAGAATATATATTCATGATTTAGATAGTTATTATGTTGGAAGTCATAATTGTCTTTCTATTCCATTTGATAAGCTTTTGGCTGAAGGGTTTGAAACTCGTCAAACTGATGTGCGGCCCGCGGGTTCATTAAACACTGCATTCCAACTTGTAGCAGTAATTTTCCAATTACAAAGTTTACAGCAATTTGGCGGAGTTTCTGCTACTCATTTAGATTGGACTATGGTTCCCTATGTACGTAAATCTTTTTATAAGCATTACTGTGATGGTATGAAATACTTATGCAATTGCAATTGGAATTTAAATAACTATTTAGAAGATAGTGATACATATAAAAAAATTATAG
>SAMEA3663046__coassemble_1921_pt1 | contig 8854 bp, 8 predicted proteins | sample SAMEA3663046__metabat2_high_PE_005 | metagenome-assembled genome bin SAMEA3663046 (sample SAMEA3663046) | pig gut metagenome | biome: pig gut; feature: pig-associated habitat; material: faeces | place: France | collected 2012
AAGTGATTTAAAAATAAAAAAGTATTTAAATTTTGCTTGAAATGTGATATAATTATTGGTAAGTGTAGGAGACTCTATAATGGGAATATTTAGTATATTTAAAAGAAATAAAGAAAAAAAAGAAGATGCCAGAAAATATCGTATAGGCATGGAAAAAACACGTAAAAGTAGTTTTTCTCGTTTAGCATCATTATTCAAAAGCCATAATGAAATTAATGAAGAATTATTCGATGAATTAGAAGAAATCTTTGTAATGGCTGATATGGGTGTTGAAACAGTTGTTAATTTTGTGGATGAGTTAAAAGAAGACGTAAGAACAAAGAACATCACATCAGCAGAGGAACTACAACCAATTATTGTTGATAAAATGTTTGATATTTATTTAAAAGGTGAAGTTGTTAATTCCAATTTACGCTTTAATAAAAATGGATTATCAGTATTTTTGTTTGTTGGTGTAAATGGTGTTGGTAAAACCACAACAATTGCTAAAGTTGCATACAAATTAAAAAAAGAAGGAAAGAAAGTGCTTATTGCTGCTGCTGATACTTTTAGGGCTGGTGCAACTGAACAATTAGAAGTGTGGGGTGAAAGAGTAGGCTGTAAAGTAGTTACAGGAGTAGATGGAAGCGATCCATCAAGTGTCATTTATAAGGCTATTCAAGTTGCTAAACAAGAGCATTATGATGTATTACTTTGTGATACGGCTGGAAGATTACAAACAAAAGTAAACTTAATGAAAGAACTTGAAAAGATGAAAAAAGTAATTTCAAGAGAAGTAGAAGGTGCTCCTCAAGATACATTACTTGTAATTGATGCAACAACTGGTCAAAATGGTTTAGTTCAAGCAAAAGCCTTTATTGAAGCAACAGATGTTAGTGGTGTCGTTTTAACAAAGCTAGATGGTACCGCAAAAGGTGGTATTGTTCTTGCAATAAGAGACAAGTATAACATCCCTATTAAGTTTGTTGGATTAGGTGAAAAACTTGATGATCTAGAATATTTTGATATTGAAAAATATGTATATGGATTATTTGCTGATCTAATTGATGAGGAATAAAATGGATATATTAGACAAAAAGAACAAGTATAATAGTTTGTATGATTTATATGGTGTATTACTTACACCTAAGCAACAAGAGTATTATACTAGTTATTATTTTGATGATTTATCACTTAGTGAGATTGCATCAATCCATAATATAAGCCGTAATGCAGTTTTTGATCAACTTAATAAAATATATGAACTATTAGATTACTACGAATCTAAACTAAATTTAAGGGCAAAAACTGAAAAAATAAATGATATTATTAGTTGCTATGAAAACTCTAATAATATAGAAGTAAAAAATATAATTAATGAATTAAAAGATATGGAGTAGTAATATGCCATTTGAAAGTTTATCTGAAAAAATACAAATGAGTTTAAGACGTATTACAGGACGTGGAAAACTAAACGAAAATGATATTGATGAAATGATGAAGGAAGTTCGTCTTTCATTACTAGAAGCTGATGTTAACTATAAAGTAGTTAAAAGCTTTATAGCAGACGTAAAAGAAAAAGCATTAGGAGAAAAGATTTTAAAATCTTTAACACCTGGTGATCAAGTTGTTAAAATTGTTCACGATGAGTTAAAGAAATTAATGGGTGAAGAAGCCGTTCCCGTAAAATATAGAACTACTGGTGGGCCTTCAGTATTTATGCTTGTCGGTTTACAAGGTGCTGGTAAAACAACTCACGTTGGAAAACTTGCCGCATTACTTCGCAAACAAGATAAAAAGAAACCATTACTTATTGCTGGGGACATTTATCGTCCAGCCGCAATTAACCAATTAGTGACAATTGGAAAACAATTAGGAATTGAAGTGTTTGAACGTGGTAATAAAATGCCAGTAACACAAATTGTGACTGAAGGTATTCAATATGCTAAAAAAATGAATTATGATTTAGTTATTATTGATACAGCTGGTCGTTTGCATATTGATGATACATTAATGAAAGAATTAGATGATGTTGTTAAAGTTGCCAAACCAGATGAGATCTTACTTACAATTGATGCTATGATGGGACAAGATGCTATTAATGTAATTACAACATTTAATGAGAAATTACCATTAACCGGTTGCATTTTAACAAAGTTAGATGGAGATACTCGAGGTGGTGCTGCCCTTTCAATTCGCTACTTGACAAATGTTCCAATTAAGTATATTGGTGTTGGTGAGAAGTTAGATCAAATTGAATTATTCCATCCTGATCGTATGGCTGGAAGAATTCTTGGCATGGGTGATGTTGTATCGTTAATTGAAAAAGCAACAGATTCTATTGATGAAGATGAAGCCATGAAAATGGTTGATAAAATACAAAAGGGATTGTTTAACTATAATGACTTTTTAAAACAATTGAAATGGATTAAGAGAATTGGTTCATTAAAAGGTATTTTAGGAATGATTCCAGGAATAGGAAGTAAAATCAGAAATCTTGATATTGATGATAAGCAATTTGCTTACATCGAAGCAATAATTGGCTCTATGACTCCAGAAGAAAGAAAAAAACCAGAATTGGTTGCTAAAAGTCCATCAAGACGTGAAAGAATCACCAAAGGTTCAGGAAGAAGCTACCAAGAAGTTAATGCTTTGACACAACGTTTTGAAGATATGAAAAAACAAATGAAAGCTATGTCTGGAATGAGTGAAGAACAAGTTGCCAATCAAATGCGTACAGGTCAAGGACTTCCTCAACAAAAAGTAAAAAAAGGCAAAGGAAAAGGCCGAGGAAATTTTAGATATTAGGAGTAAATAAATATGGCAAAAGAAGATTTTAAAAACAAAGTAACGAAAGCACAAGAAGATTTATTTAAATCATTAGACAATGAAAGAACAAAACGACATACTGTTGTAACCAAAATTATTAGTGAAATAAGTAAACAAAAAAAGGCAAACGTTAAAACCTTAAACACACTTAATAAAGATTATCTTACTCTTTGCCAAAATGATATAACTGAATTGCAAGTATTTATTGATAAAATAAGTTCATTAAATACAGAACTTGAAAATGGAATTAATACATTTAAAGAAAACTATAAAATTGAAGATGAAAAACAAAAACTAATTGAAGAAAAAGATAAAGTATTACTTCCTTTAAAACAAAAAGCTAAAAGAGAAGGACACGATATCAATACTAAAATGGAACGTATTGATAAAGAACTTGTAGATACATTAGATGACCGCAATAATGAATTTGAAGAGAATGAAAAAGCATTTAAAGCCAAAGTGCTAGAGTATGATAAACGTAGAAGAATTGAACTTCAAAGAATTCAAAATAATATTGTTAAAGAATGTGATGAATTTCAAAAGAGATTAATCGTTGAAAACAAACGTTCAGAGATTAATAAACTAAAAAAGAATATTAAAGAAATCCGTTATCAAGGATTACTTAGTGAAAAAGAATGTCTACTAAAATATTCAGATGAAATTGAACAAGTAGAATTAAATCACGTTAATGAAATATATAATTATAATATTGAAAATATTACTTTAACTAAAGATTATAAAACAAGATATACTACAGTTAAATTAGACAAATTGTTAAATGAGCAACGTTATGAAAATGAGTTTTCGTTATATGAAATAGAAGTAAACAATACTTTAGCAGTTAACAATAAAGAAATGCTTGAAAAACAAAATGGAATTAAAGGCGTTTATTATGATAAAATTTCTAGGGCTACTTTAAGTGAACTTGATAAAGAAAGAAAGATTAATAAAGCTGAGCAAGATAATATTAATAATATTATTTTAACAATTGATAAATTAGATAATGCTCAAGTTAAAAAGTTTATTGATGCCAATAATGCGGATATTAAGTCTTTAGAAAATGAAATAAAATTATTCCAAAAGAATTTAGTGTTCACCATGAACTTTTATTTGCAAAATATAATCAATTCATATCAAAGTTATTTTAAGGAACTTTATACTAAAGAAAGTAATTTCTTAAATAATTTACTTGTTAATGATGCTGATAAAGATTTTTTAAATGGCTTTAGTTATAGTGAGTATACTAAACTCCTTACAAATTGCTTTGAAGAATTTAAGGTATTAGAAGAACAAAGTGCATTAAAATTTGAAGAACGCATTAGGGAAGTAATGAATATTTTGATTAATCAAGTTGAAGAATTTGTGAATAACATTTTAAAAATTAATAGTGATATTGTTAATGAAGTTAATGAATATCATGAAAAAATGATAGGATCATTTAATGATGCTAAAACAAAAGCTTTAAGTTTTATCGAAACAATGATTAGTAAAAAGAATGAAGATACTATTGTTCGTGAAAATAATAATAATTCACTTTTGGTTTTAAGAAAAGAAACATTAGAAGAAGAACTTGTTGAAATAAAAAAAGATTATGATGTTCGTGTTAAAGATGTAAATGATCTAAAAGAAGTAGAAAATAAAAAATATCAAGAAATATGTGAAAACATTAATAAGCAAATTCAAGATGAGCAATTGGCAATTAATGAAACATATGATATTGATTATCGACGCTTTACTGAAGAAAAACAAGAAAAAGAAAATGCAATTAAAGAAAAGTTTATTATAGAACGTAACAAAATTGAAAAAACATATAAGACTAAGATAGGATTATTATAAAATGTTTGATTATATTAAGGGAACTATTACTATTGTAAATAGTAATTATATAGTTGTTGAAAACAATAATATTGGTTATATTATTCATACAGCTTCGCCTTTTAGCTTTAAAGAAAATGAAGATTTAACGATTTATATTTATACTTATATTCGTGAAGATATATTTGATTTATATGGCTTTAAAACAATTGAAGAAAGAAATTTATTTATTAAATTAATTTCTGTAAAAGGTATTGGCCCTAAAGGTGCACTAGCAATTCTTGCTAATGGGGATCTTGATGGGTTAAAGAATGCAATAGAGACAAGTGATGCAAAGTATTTACAAAAATATCCTGGTATTGGACCGAAAGCAAGTGGTCAAATAATTTTGGATTTAAAAGGTAAATTAGAGATAGGACATATGGTTGATCCAAAGGTTGATAGTGTTAAAGAAGCTTTAAAGTCACTTGGCTATAGTAATATGGAGCTTAAAAAGATAGACAAGTTTTTGGAAGAAAACAAAGATTTATCAATTGAACAACTAGTAAAATTGAGTTTAAAAAAATTATTTTAGAAAGGAAAATTTAGCATGATTAAAGATGATTATATATTTGAAGAAAATGATGCCTCTTTAAGACCGCAGTATTTGAATGATTATGTTGGTCAAAGTAATTTAAAAGAAGTATTAAATATATTTATTCAAACGGCTAAAAAGAGAAATGAATGTCTTGATCATGTTTTATTATATGGTCCCCCTGGACTTGGAAAAACAACTCTTGCTAACATTATCGCTAATGAAATGGGTGCAAAGTTTAGAAGTTTATCTGCTCCATCAATTACTAGGGTTGCTGATTTAGCTTCGTTTTTATCGAATGTTGAAGAAGGGGACGTTGTATTTATTGATGAAATTCATCGACTTCCTAAAGTTGTTGAAGAAGTATTATATTCTGCTATGGAAGATTATTATATGGATATTATAATTGGTAAAGATTCTACCGCTTCCACAATTCGCGTGGATATTCCACCTTTTACTTTAATTGGTGCAACAACGCGATGTGGAGATATATCTAGTCCATTACGTGATCGTTTTGGTATTGTTAATCAAATTAATTACTATACAAATGAGGAACTAAAAGATATTGTTAAGCGTACATCAAAAGTATTTAGTTTTGATATTGCGGATGATGCTGCGTATGAAATTGCTCGTAGATCTCGAGGCACTCCTCGTATTGCTAATAGATTATTTAGACGTGTAAGAGATTTTTCACAATTCTTTTCAAGTGACAAAAATAGAATAGAATTAGATGTTACAATGGCAGCATTATCAAAACTTAATATTGATAATTATGGATTAAATGAAACCGATCATAAATATCTTAATGCAATCATTCATAAATTTAAAGGTGGTCCAGTTGGACTTGGAACCATTGCCGCAACAATAAGTGAAGATTTGACAACTCTTGAAGATGTATATGAACCATATCTTTTACAAGAAGGTTTCATTACAAGAACCCCAAGAGGAAGAGTAGCAACAGAAAAAGCATATAAACATTTAGGATGTGATAAAAATGGATGTTAAAGACTTTGATTATGAATTACCTTTAGAACTCATAGCACAAACACCTTTAGAAAAACGAAGTGATTCTAAATTATTAGTACTTGATAGAAAAACAGGAGAAATTGAACATAAACATTTTTATGATATTATTGATTATTTGACTCCTAATGATGTTTTAGTTTTAAATAACACCAAGGTTATGCCATCAAGAATTTATGGGACAAAAGTCGATACTAATGCTAAAATAGAATTTTTACTTTTGAAAGAAATTAAGAAGGATTGTTATGAATGCTTAGTTAAACCAGCTAGAAGAGTACATGTTGGTACAATCATTGATTTTAACGATGTAATGAAAGCCGAAATAATCGAAAAACAAGAAGAAGGAATGGTAGTTGCTAAGTTTTTATATGAAGGTATTTTTATTGAAAAACTAGAACAAATTGGTGAAACTCCATTACCACCATATATTCATGAAAAGTTAAAAGATGGCTCAAGATATCAAACTGTATATGCGGATAAGCTTGGAAGTGCAGCTGCACCTACAGCTGGTCTACATTTTACTGATGAATTATTAAAGAAAATTAAAGAAAAAGGTGTTGAAATCGAATATGTCACTTTACATGTAGGTTTAGGTACCTTTAGACCTATGACTTCAGAACATATTGAGGACCACCATATGCATAGCGAATGGTTTAAAATGGAAAAAGGTTGTGCAGAAAGATTAAATGAAGCAAAAAATGAAGGTAAACGAATTATAGCAGTTGGAACAACTAGTACAAGAACATTAGAAGCAATTATGACTAAATATGGCAAGTTTGTTGCTACAGCAGAAGAGACAAATATCTTCATTTATCCTGGATATAAGTTTAAAGCAATTGATGCTTTAATTACTAATTTCCATTTACCAAAAAGTACACTAGTAATGTTAGTTAGTGCCTTTTCAACAAAACAAATCATTATGAATGCTTATAAAGAAGCAATCGAAAAAAAATACCGATTTTTTTCATTCGGTGATGCAATGTTTATTCATTAGGAGAAGATTATGGATCAAAATCAATTCTTTTCATTTCATGATTTGAAAAAAGCTGCAATTAATGGCAGTTCTAATGCTCAAAATACTTTAGGAAATTACTATTACTATGGTACTGGTGTAGATAAAGATTTAAACGAAGCTGTATATTGGTATACACTTTCTGCTGGAAAAGGCAATGCAAAAGCTTTAAATAATTTAGGAAATTGTTTATACAAAGGAGAAGGTATAAAGCAAGACTTATCTAAAGCTGCATTATTTTATGAAAAAGCAAAAGAAAAAGGCTATGCCCCCGCCATTAATAATTTAGGAAACTGTTATTATAAAGGCGATGGTGTAGATAAAGATATTAATAAAGCAGTTGAATATTACCAAGAAGCCGCAAAATTAAATAATAAACTTGCTCAAGAAAATTTGGGAATGTGTTATGCATCAGGCTCGGGTGTAGAAAAAGATAAAGAACTCGCGTTATATTGGCTAAAAAAAGCCAAAGAAAAATAGGAATTATATATGGTTATTAAATATGAATTAAAAAAGAAAAGCAACGAGTGTAATGCTAGACTTGGTCGCATTACAACTCCACATGGTTCTTTTGATACTCCAGTATTTATGGCTGTTGGAACTCAAGGAACTGTTAAAACTTTAGTAAAAGAAGAATTGCATGAAATAGGTTCGCAAATCATTCTTGGAAATACTTATCATTTATGGAATCAACCAGGGCACAAAATTGTGGAAGAAGCGGGAGGACTTCATAAATTTATGAATTGGGATCGCTCGATTCTTACAGATTCTGGAGGGTTTCAAGTATTTTCACTTGCTAAATTACGAGATATTCATGAAGAAGGTGTTTATTTTAAACATCATAAAAGTGGTAAACAATTGTTTTTATCACCAGAAATTGCTCTTGAAATTCAAAATAGTTTAGGTAGTGACATTATGATGAGTTTTGATGAATGTCCTCCATATCCATGTACTTATGATTATATGAAGAAATCGGTGGATAGAACACTTAGATGGGCCAAAAGATCGTTAGATGCAAATAAGCATAAAGATACTCAAGGATTGTTCGGAATTGTTCAAGGTGGAGAATTTGATGATTTAAGAAAGTATTGTGCTGAAGAACTTGTTAAAATGCCTTTTGATGGATATTCAATTGGTGGCACAAGTGTTGGTGAACCTAAAGAAATTCAAAACAAAGTGCTTGATGTTGTATGTCCAATTTTACCTGAAGATAAACCAAGATATCTAATGGGTGTTGGTTCTCCAGGTGCTATTCTTGATGCCATTGAACGAGGTGTTGATATGTTTGATTGTGTTCTTCCAACACGTATTGCTCGTCATGGAACGGCAATGACAAGCCATGGTAGAGTTATAATTAAAAATAAAGAATATGAACACGATTTTACACCACTTGATGACAATTGTGATTGTTATTGTTGCAAAAACTATACTAAAGCATATCTTAGACATTTGTTTAAAGCAAACGAAATGTTAGGTCATCGTTTGATGAGTATTCATAATATTCGTTTTTTAGTGAATTTAACAGAAAAAGCTCGTGAAGCAATTAAAGAAGATCGCTTTTTAGAGTATAAAAAAGAAGTATATGAAAAATATGGATTAAATGATAATGATAAGGATTTTTA
>SAMEA3663046__coassemble_2035_pt1 | contig 8330 bp, 7 predicted proteins | sample SAMEA3663046__metabat2_high_PE_005 | metagenome-assembled genome bin SAMEA3663046 (sample SAMEA3663046) | pig gut metagenome | biome: pig gut; feature: pig-associated habitat; material: faeces | place: France | collected 2012
GATGAAGTAATAGAATTAGATTTTTTTACTTTTTCTAACTCTTCTTTTAGTTTAGCTAACTCTTCTTCATATTTAGAAATTGTATATTGATCATCTTCAATTTTTTCATCTAACGCTTTTATTGCTTCTTCTAACTTAATTAATTTGTCATCATTATTACTACAACCAATTAAAAATACTGATAGTAAAATAAACATAAAACTTAATAAGATGTATTTAACTTTTTTCATTTAGCCCTCCAATATATCTTGAAAACATTCTGTTATTATTTGTTTGAATTCTTGAACTGTTTTAATATTAATTAATTTTTGTTTAAACTCTTTATTATTTTTCATCCCTTTAACATACCAACTTGCTAAAGAGCGCATTTCTAAAATTGCGATTGTTTCGCCTTTTAATTTCACTAGTTCACTCAAATGATAAAGTAAAAATTCAATTCTTTCTTTATCTGTTTTTTTAACATAAGGTATATTATTTAAATGAGCGTTAAATTCTTCAAATATCCAGGGATTACCAAAACTAGCTCTTCCAATCATCACTAGATCGACTCCCGTTTTTAACATATTATCCAAATCTTCAACTGTTTTAACATCGCCGTTACCAATAACGGGAATTGATACATTTTCTTTTATTTCTTTTATAGCTTCTAAATTTACTTTACCACTATAAAAATCACTTTTAGTGCGCCCATGAACACATATTGCTTTAGCTCCTGCTCTTTCAATTGCTTTGGCAACTTCCAAATAGTTTAAAGAATTATGATCAAATCCAATTCTCATTTTTACTGTCACGGGTTTACTAACATTTTGTACAACACTTCTCACCATTTTTTCTAAGTATTCAACGTTACGTAGCAAACTACTACCACTTCCAGCTTTTAAAACTTTTTTAACAGGGCATCCCATATTGATATCGATTATATCGCAATCACTACGGGCATCGATTAATTTAGCGGCTTTGGTAAGTTCATCAATATCTCCACCAAATAATTGTAGCGCTGTTGGATGTTCATTTTTATCTATTTCACATAACTTCCATGTCTTTTCATTTTCGTATAATAAACCTTTATCGCTAATCATTTCGGTATAAGTAAGACTTGCTCCCATATCGTGACATATCTTTCTATATACTTTGTTTGTATATCCAGCAAGAGGTGCAAGTGCTAGCTTTCCTTCTATTTTTACATTACCTATATACATATTATACTCCTAGTAAAAATAGTGTTGCTAAAGAGAAATAAATTAGTAGAGCCACTATATCATTGATTGTAGTTATAAATGGACCGCTTGCTGCAGCGGGATCGACATGAATGGAATCAAACATAATGGGAATGATACATCCAAATAATCCTGATACTATTATTACAACTATAATTGATATAGCATTGACAAGCGCCATATAAAATGGGGAAAAACTGCCACCACTCTTAGATAATAAAACATATACATAGGTTACACCAAAGAATAAGATAGAAACTAATAGTCCAATTAGCATCGAGTTTCTAAGTTCTGTTAAAATATGTTTAATTTTTTTACTACCACTATCTAATTCGTTATATGAAAGTCTTCTAATACATACTGCTAAGCTTTGAGTCCCAACGTTACCAGCAAGCCCTAATATAATTGGTTCAAATAGAATTAATAATGTATATTGTTTAATAATATCTTCAAAAGAAGAAATAATTAAACATACGAATATATCTAATACACATAATAATATTAACCAAGGTAGTCTATTCTTTAAGATTTTAAAGAAGTTATCACTTGCTTCTTCTGTACCACTTATACCAGCAAGTTGATTATAATCTTCTTCTCTTTCTTCATTTAATCTATCTAAAGTATCATCAATTGTAATAATACCAACAATATTATTATTATCTAATACTGGTAAAGCATAAATATCGTATTCATCTACGATTTTTAATACTTCTTCAATCTTTTCATTGACGTTAACAGTTTTACATGTCGTATTTGTAATATCTTTTACTAAACATGGCGATTTAGTAACTATTAATTTTCGAAAATCTAGAACTCCATAAAACTTATTATCAATTGTTACAAAGATTGTGGAAATAGAAGAAACAAGCGGTGCTTCTTTAATTAATATTTTCATTGCTTCTTTAACATCTTTAGATCCATCAACACATATGAAACTAGTATCCATTATTGAGCCGGCTTCTGTTTCATCAAATGATGCTAAATTTTCAAGTTCTGATTTTACATCTGTTTCCATTAAATCTAAATAACTTGATTTATCATCTTCATCTAACTCATTAATGATATCGGCAGCATCATCAGCATCCATATTAGTAAGCATATCTGAAGCTTTTTGGTCAGTTAGTGCTGTAATAAACATTGCGGCATCTTCTTCGTCTAAATAACTAAAGAACGAAGCTAATTCATTACTTGTAAATAAATGGAAAAATTCTTCCCTTTCACTTTCATCCATTTCTTTTAATTTATCGGCTACATCTTTTGGATGCATTGATAAATAATCTTTTTTTAATGTTTGCAATGTTGTTGCTATATTTTGATTTCCCGTTTTTAAATATGCTTCACGTTTATCATCATCTACTTCATTTAACAACGTTACCGCTTCATCAAATTTCATTTTAGAAATAATTTCTGCACTTTTTGCAGCATCAAATTCTGATATAAAAACTCTTGAAGTATCTTCATCAAGATGCTCAAATATTTTGGCAAGTTCAGTTGTATCATAATTACTAAATACTTGAAGTCTTTCTTCTTTTGTTAAGGAAGATAGATAACTTACTAATTCTTCTTTTGTCATTACAAGTAAATCTTTCATAGTAAGCCTCCATCAATCAAAATGATATAAGCGATAGAATAGTATATTACTACTCCCAATACATCATTTAATGTTGTAATAAATGGGCCACTTGCAACAGCTGGATCAATTTTGATTTTTGACAAAAAGATAGGAATTAAACTACCCATAAAATTGGAAATAAAAATACCCAAACTCATAGATAAGCCAATTACTAAACTAATAATAGCTTTATGACTGACATTACCCTTAATTAGCATAAATATAAAAGTAATTATAAAAGCACAAATTCCTAAAATTAGTCCTAATGCTAAACCAGATATAACTTCTTTTCCTAAGTGATTTTTTACTTGTTTTTTAGTCTCTAACTCTTGTTTAGATAACCGTACAACAGAGGATGCTAGACTTTGTGTTCCTGCGTTTCCTCCCATATCTAAAATTAAAGTTTGGAAAAAAACGAGAATTGTTGCGGAAGCTATTATTTCTTCAAATAACCCCAGAACAGTTGAAACAATAAAACTTAAAACCATTAAGATGAGTAACCAAGGTATTCTTGATTTAAAAACACTACTCACTTTGGTATCGTTATCTCCAGCTAAACCGGCAAGTTTATCGTAATCATCATTTTTATCTTCATCTACAAAATCAATGACATCATCTATTGTAATAATACCTTTTAATACTTTATTATGTAAAACCGGTAAAACTAATAATGAATATTCTTTTAGGATTGTTGAAGCTGAAGATATCTTGCTTGTATCTTGACAAGATTTAAACTTCGTTTCCATTATCGCATGTAAAGGAGTATCCTTTCTAGCTATAATTAACTTCTTTAAATCAACTAATCCTACTAATTCCTTTTTTTCATTAATAACAAATATTGTATCTATAATCTCTTGTTCATTGGATTCATTAATGAGAATTTTCATCACTTGAGGAATAGTACATTTTGATTCTACTTTTAAATAATTATTTGTCATTATTGATCCTGCTTCTGTTTCATCATAAGAAGCAAGTTCTTTCATATCAGTTAGTTGTTCTTTAGGAATATATGATACAATCTTTTCTTTAGTTTCATCGTCAAGGGACTTAATGATATCAATTGCATCATCACTTTCCATTTCTTGAATGATGTTTGCGGAAGTAGCTGTTTCCATTCTTTCAATGATTTTTGCGGCTTCTTCTTCATCAACATATTCTAAAATATCTGCGACTTCTTTTTCATCTAAACTACTAAACAAATAATCTATTTCTTCATCATCTAATTCATTTAATGCGGTAGCGACATCATATGGATGGGAGTCTATTACCTTTTTTCTCAACTCTTCTTTTTTCTTTTCTGTAATTAATGCTTTTAATTCATTTAAAAAATCCATATTAGTCACCTACTTTCATTAATTTGTACTTCCAAATCCCCCATTACGAATATTTATTACATCATCATCACTTGTTATACCAAAAGGAATAAAAATACCTTGGCATACTCCTTGATTTTTGTCTAGTTCTATTGTTTTATTTTCATTTGTATCATTCGTTAGTTTAATCATAATGTGACCTTCATTATCACTATTAAAATAATCACTATCAATAACACCTATGGTATTATCAAGTTGTAAACGATACTTAAAACCAAGACCACTTCTTGGAAACATCAATAAAACCCATCCATCACACATTTTACAACGTATACCAGAAGGTATAAGTATAGTTTCTTGAGGTTTGATTTTTAAAGAAAAAGGAACTTTAAAATCATATCCAGCAGACCCTACTGTTGCTCTTTTTGGTAATACTATATTGTCATAAAACTCTTTTATTTCTTCAGAAGAAAATTTAAAACATTTTTCCATTGCTTTTTTATATTCTGAAAAAGACACTTTCATAAACGTTGCTACTGTATTCATTTTATTCAAGTATTATTTTAGCGCCAAGTTTCTTTAAATCATCAAAGAAAGATGGATATGACTTATTAATACATTCGATACCATCAATGATGACATCTTCTTGTACAATTAATCCCATCAAAACTAAAGCCATACATATTCTATGGTCATTATGGCACATTAGTTCTTCGCCACTAAATAAACTATTTCCTCCTTCTATAAGTATTTCATTATCCATAACATACATCGATACATTAAACTTTTTTAATTCTTCTTGCATCGATAAAATGCGATTGGATTCTTTATATTTTAATCTCTTTACATTGATTATTTTTGTACTTCCTTTAATAAAAGATACAAGAGCCATTAATATAGGACCAAGATCTGGACAATCTTTAATATCTATTATTCCTTTACTTAATTCACTTGGTTCCGTTATTAAATCATTATTGTTAAAATAAAACTTACCATTTAATGACTTGATAATATCTAATATTGCTTTATCACCTTGTATACTATTTAGATTTAAATTAGGGATAACTAAGGGATAAAACATACCTAAAGCTATATAAAAAGCTGCCTGTGAAAAATCTTTCTCTAGATAATAATCTTCACTTTTATATTTTTGTTTGCCCTTAATAAAAAACTTATTTTTATTTATCACCTTAATATTAATGCCAAACTCCTTTAATATGGCAATAGTCATATAAACATATGATGATGATTCAAATGGTTCTTGAACATTTATGTAAGAATCATCTTCTAATAAAGGCAAACTAAACATTAAACCACTTATAAATTGGCTTGAAATGTCTCCTTTAATTTTATATTCTTTGGCTTCTATTTTTTTATTTACTATTACTTTATTAGAGTATTTTTGAATAATGTTATTATATGTATCTAATGGCCTTTTAAATAAGGATTCTTTACCCTTAATTGTTATCTCTTGTCCCGTTAAAGAAACAAGCGGAATAAAGAACCGAAGAGTAGATGCCGATTCATTTGCATCTAATTCATTTGAAACAATTTGATTAAAAGCATTATTAATACCTGTAACAATTATTTTATCTTCTTCACTCTTTACTTGTGCACCTAGTGCTTTGATGCATGAGATTGTGGCTAAGATATCGTCCGAATAAGTTACATTATAGATTGTGGAAACTGAATCTGCAAGCATTGCACAGATTAATGCTCGGTGTGTTAAACTCTTAGATGAAGGTAGTTTTGCTGTACCTGATATTTCCGCATTTTCTATGATTGCTCGCATCTTTATCCTCCTATAATTTTTTTATAATATCATTTATTGTATCTTCTAATAATCCATTATTTGATATAATTATATCTTGATATTTATCGTATAATTCTTTTCTTTGTAAATAAAGATTTAATAAATCTTGCTTCGATTTTAATAATGGTCTATTGTTATCAATAACAATTTTATCTAAATCTCTTTGTAAACAAATGATAATGCCATTTGCTTTAAGTAGACGCATATTATCATCATTTAGAACTACTCCACCACCTGTTGCAATAATCGTGTTATGAAGAAGTGATACTTCTTTTACTATGTCTTGTTCTATCGCTCTAAATGTTTTGCCATTATCAATTTTAAATATTTCATTAATCGTTTTATTTGTTTTTTTAACTATTTCTATATCTAAATCAATAAAGTTTTTATTTAGTGCTTTACTTAACATTTCGCCAACAACACTTTTTCCTGCTCCTGGTAGTCCTATTAAAACAATATTCATTTGTTTATCCCTAATAATTTTAGATATCTGCTTAACTGTTATGTTTTCTTTTGAAAATTAGTTCATCCGCAACAATTGCTTGTTTTATTAACATATCTAGTCCTGATGATGCTTCAATATTAAGAGTTCTTGCTTCTTGAACTAGCATTGTATTAATTGGGTTATATATCAAATCAAAAACATATTTTAGATTTTTAAATTTTTTTAAATCTATTATTTGTTCTAACATATGAGGATACATCCCCACAGGCGTTGTATTAATAATAACTTCTATTTCATCTTGCTTTAAATACAAATCATTATAGTCAATAGTTCTTTCTTTTTTATTTCTTGAGACTACATATATTTTTTTGCTCATCTCATCTTTTAAAACTGCAATAACTGCTAAACTTACTCCACCATTTCCAAGCACTGCACAAACTTTATTCTTCACTTTATCTTTGCACATATATAAAAAGCCATCATAATCAGTATTATATCCTTTCAATAAACCATCATTTACAATGGTATTAATTGATCCAATTATTTCGGCTTTTTTTTCAATTTCATCAATATATTCGATTACTTTAGTTTTATAGGGAATTGTGACGTTTAATCCTTTATAATCTCTTTTTTCTATAAATTGTTTTAAATCTTTTTCAGCTAAATCATAAATTTCATAATTCATATCACCTAATAAATTATGTAACATAGGTGAATAAGAATGTGTTAGATTTTTACCAATTAATCCTGTTTTATATCCATTCATATCCATATCTTTCAATATATAAATCTAATAAACCTATGGCAATCACACTATCTAAAATTACACAAGCACGACTTACTATACATGGATCATATCTTCCTTTTAATTTTAAAGTTGTCGTTTTGTTTTTTAATAAGTCCACTGTCGATTGGGCTTTGCCAATACTAGGGGTTGGTTTAATGGCTGTTTTAACTATTATTGGCATACCATTACTAATTCCTCCATTAATGCCACCATTATTATTAGATAATATTTTTATTCCTTCTTGATAACTAAATTGATCATTTGCAACACTGCCTAAAAGTGAGGCAAATTCAAATCCTTTTCCGAACTCAACTCCCTTTACTCCGGGAATTGAAAATATAAGTGCTGACAAAACTGATTCAATAGAGTGGAAAAATGGTTCACCAATTCCTCCCTCCACATTTAAGGCAGCACTTTCAATAATGCCACCAATAGAATCATTTTCTTCTTTGACCGCATTGATTCGTTCAATCATTTGTTCTTTTACAACGGGAGATATTGTTGGAAAGGAAAGAGTATTGACATAGTTGATTTGTTTGGATAATTCATATTTATTAACCGCAAAATCAACATCTACTATATCACCAATTTGTTTGACGTGGCTTCCAATAAATATTCCTTTTTGTTCTAATATTTTTTTACATATAGCACCACACGCAACAAGAGGTGCTGTCATGCGCCCTGAAAAATGGCCACCACCACGATAATCTTGATAACCATTGTATTTTAGAAATGCGGAATAATCAGCATGACCTGGCCTAATCATATTTGGTTTATAATCACCCATTTTAATATCTTCATTCTTAAAAATAATAGTTATTGGCGTACCTGTTGTATATCCATTAAAATATCCACTAATAATTTCATAATCATTACTTTCATGACGCTTTGTGGATAAAGATGAAGTTGGGGATCTTTTTATTAATTCATTTTTTATATATTCATGATCTAATTTAATTCCTGGTTTTAAGCCATCAATAGTCACACCAACCACAGGGCCATGTGACTCCCCAAATAATGTAATTTTAATATTTTGTCCTATTGTTGAACCCATAAAATTCTCCTATTAATTAAATTGTTCAATATCAATTTTTTCTATATATGGATTACCTATATCTTTTAGTTTTATAACATTAACATATA
>SAMEA3663046__coassemble_2101_pt1 | contig 8043 bp, 7 predicted proteins | sample SAMEA3663046__metabat2_high_PE_005 | metagenome-assembled genome bin SAMEA3663046 (sample SAMEA3663046) | pig gut metagenome | biome: pig gut; feature: pig-associated habitat; material: faeces | place: France | collected 2012
TACGACATTTTAGTTAACGTTAACGGTGGTGGTTTCTCAGGACAAGCTGGTGCAATTCGTTTAGGTATTGCACGTGCACTTCTTGAAGTTGACCCAGATTTCCGTGGTCCTCTTAAGAAGGCTGGCATGTTAACTCGTGACCCAAGAATGAAGGAAAGAAAGAAGCCAGGTTTGAAGAAAGCCCGCAAAGCTTCACAATTCTCAAAGCGTTAATATTTACTACCAGAAGTGTTGTTATATCAACGTTTTCGAGACTTCAAATGGTCACCTATGGTCACAATGCTATAGGGAAGCCAATAGATTTAAAGCATTCGCATCTTGCGAGTGCTTTTTTTCTGGCATTAATTCTAAGTAATACTTTTCTGTTGTCACAATGGAATCATGTCCTAATCTACGAGAAACGTAAGATATTGGAACATTATTACTGAATAAAAAAGATGCGTGGGTATCTCTTAGACCATGAAATGTGGTAGGAGGGATGCCTATTTTTTTGAGTAATTTTTTAAGTAGCTCGGATTGCTTAAAACTAAACCAATCAAATAGGTAGCCTGAATCTTTACTTGGTATTGTTTTTAATAGGTCATAAACATCTTTTGGAATAGTTACACTACGTCTAGAATGTTTAGTTTTTAATTTAGTGTCGTCAGTAGTCGGACTTATTGACCTTCTTACTTCAACGCAGTAATATTGACCATCATAATGCACATCTTCTGGTTTGATACCTAAGATTTCACCACGTCGTAAACCAGTACTAATTTCAAGTAAAACCATCAGGTTAAATTCATCGTCTGTATGTTCAAGTAAATAATGTTTTAACTTAGTTAAATCAGACATTGATAAAGCTTTATTACGTTTAGGTAATTCTTTACCATGAGCTTTGAGCAGACTAGCAAAGTCATTATAAATGTATCCTTTTGCGTAAGCATAACGAAGAGCTGTCCTAATTTTCTTTAATAATTCAACTACAGTCTTTTTAGAATGAGTTTCTCCATACTTATCTAAAATTTTTTGCATTTGTACATCATCTAGTTTTCCTAGTTTGGCAGTAGGAAAGAGATTATTAATTACTAATCCAGCTTTTACATAATTATTGAATGTAGCTTTTCTAACATCATTAACTTTGATGGTATGCACATATAAGTAATAAAAATCCTTAAAAAGTGTATTTTGATGAGCAATAGCTTTACCTTTTGCTTTTTCAAGCTCGAGAGTAGTACCCCAAACTTTAGCTTCATTTTCTGTTTTAAATGTTTTGGTTAAATAATCACGCTTTCCATGTTGATAAATTGTTACTCTAGCTCTGTAGGAAGAGCCACGTTTTTCAATGGTTGCCATATGTTAAATCGTCCTTTCAAAAATAAAAGGTCGATCATCTTACTAAACTCAATGTAGCAGATGGTCGACCTTCAATCAAATTTTCTTTAAAGTTGTTTCTTTTTGTTTTATGAAGTCTTCAATGCTTTCGATAGTAAAACGTTCGCTATGGTCACTTAGTGGAAATCTCTTAAAGTCAGGATTAGCACGAAAAACTTTATCAAACGTTTTAGGATCGATACCGATATACTTTGAAGCTTCTTCGCGAGTTAATAATTTAGCCATAGAGTTTCTCCTAAAATTGTCTAAGAAACAAAAATAGAATAAGATATTTTTGTAGGGTACTAGTCATTACTTTTGTCGTTATCAGTTTTACTAGTGCTTTTTGTCTTTTTAATCTTCCATATTGCTTCGGCTAGCTGATCATCTTTTATTAGATCAGCCTTCATATCATCGTAATTATTTTCTGTTAAATGTAACGTAATGATTCGTCTATTTAATTGCTCAAAAGAATCAATCAAACCATTTGCTATGTTTGCTCCTTGGTAAAAAGCTATAGGACTAAATGGAGTAGTGATATAAATTGCACGTGCATTAAGATATTTATCGTGATATCTTGCGGGTGCCATTTTATCGATTTCCCATGGATCAAGGAGGGTTAATAATTGTCCATATTCATAGTCTTGAGGACGCAGGTCATTAATAACTATAAATTCTTCTCCGCGATATTCTTGAAAATGATCACGTTGAGAACCTAGTATACGAAAATTATTAGGATGGAGTTCTTCTAAAATTTCACGAACTATTTTTGTTTTACCAATCCCTGATTTCCCATAAATCCAGTAAGTTGTGCACTTTTGTCCTTTAAAATCCTTGAGAAATTGTTGATGCTTTTTATAGGCTAAGATGTCTTCAATATGATCTAATAAAGTTTTATGTTTTGCCATTTCAAGAACTCCAATTTTTTCTTGAAGTTCAGTTTTTGTCAAAATTTCGTTAGAATAATCATCTATTAAGTCGTCTATATCTTTTTTAGATGGTTTAGCAACTTTTTTTCTAATCTGCTTGATTCTCGTTTCAAAATCAAAGGATGATATAACTTCAGTAGGATCATAATGGTGTTTATCTTTGGCATTACTAGTTTCATGAATTAGATAGCTATACCCATTCCCGATCATATTTCTCCAAACTTCAATATATTCTTGTTTATCATTGAAGAATTTTGCTACACGAGAAATTGTCTTTGCATCTTTAAACTTTAAAACTACATGAAAATGAGGTCTGATAGATTTTCCATCTTTGTCAATATCTTTATCATGGAGTATATATGCCCATTCTTCAGCAGATGATTTTTCTAATCTTGTCTTTAAATCTTCTTTTTTAAATGGTAAATGGTCAAGATCTTGAGTGTACATGAATTGTCTAGCTCTAATTGCTTTTTTCACATTTCAGTTCTCCTTTTTACACGTTTTACACAATAGTGGTCGGGGCTGATAACAAGCTCTCAGCCCCAAAATAATAAGGCTTTATATATAATTTACACAGTGAGTTTAAACAAAGTAGCGAGCGCCTTCGCTTACGCGTTATCCCTTGATAGGGCACGCGTGCTACGACGCTCGCATTTCATTATTTGCTACCTGCCATAATTAAGTAGAAGCCTTTACGTTCAAAGCCAGTGAAGGAATAATCAGAATACTGATTGACTATACTTTCACGTAATTTTGTAAATTTATCGTCGAGTAGCTTAGCAGCTTCAATATTGTTTGGAATTCTAACACATATGAACATGTTGTTGTGTATGAATTCCCCATAAGTTTGACGCAGATACGTATTATAGATATCACTAGTTGGATTCAATTTTGTTTTATTCGTAAAATCATTAAATTGTTTTGGAATAACCAACATGTGACGGACATGCCAAGTTAAAGACAGAGACTTAAAATAATCAATAAATGTAGAATGAGCAAGTTTAATAGTTACGATAAGTGTAAGTCCAACGATAGCTAATCCATTTACAACTAATAAGTAAGTATTTGCATACTTCCAAAAATGATATAGACCAACATCTGTGAGTGTTAATACTAAGCTAATGCAGAACGTCATCAATGGAAAGTATAGTCTAAGTGTATTAGGTTTGTAGTTATTATGTTTCATCATAGAATTCCGTCCTTTACCTTGTAAGTGGGTGTCAACAACGGTAGCACCTGGAAGGGATGCGTGTTATCTGTTATTTGAAATAAGCCAGTCCCTTTTCCTGTTGGTACTAAGATGCCGTCTGGGTCGATGTCAAAAAGAAATTGAGTTGTCTTCTTGTTGATATTGCCTAACTGTAAACATACATTTGCTTGTTCACGAACAGCGATAGGAATTGCATCATTGCTAAAACGTTGACTGATTAATAATAAATGGACTTTCGTTGCTCTGCCCAAAAGAGATATTTGAGACAGTAAAGAAAAGAAACTATCTTTAATCTTTTTTGGTAGCCCATCAGTTAATGCAAGAACTTCATCGATACAAACTGTAACATGTTTGAATTGATGGTGGGGATTCCTATAAAGAAATCGCTGTCGTTCATAAATTGTAGTAACTAATGTTGAAAGTATTTCATTACACCTGTTTACGAAGTCACTGTTCGACATTTCCTTTAAAGGAAACAAAGTTTGACTATCTAATCCATAGGCGTGTGCCCAGCGAGCTGGCACATCACATTTTGGATCAATAATGTATAAATCTGAGATATCCTTTAAATGAAGAATAGTGAGTAAGTATGTCAGCGCATATGATTTACCGCTTCCAGAATTACCTGCAATGAGAATAGAGGTGACTTTATCATAGTCAATTGAAACATCTTGCATTATGTCAATACCTTTACTAGTATTGGAAGCGAGATATGATTTCATATCGGTTATCTCGAGTCTTTTACTTACGTCAGTCCATGGATAGTAGAAGGCTCTTTTTGATCCAAAATCTACTTCATTAGTGGCAATTAAATACATCGTTGACTGTTTTAGTAGTGATTTGTATGGATACAAAGCTGCATTAGCGATTTTATAAATTTTTTGGTATAAATCATTATCTAAGGGATAACTTGCGGGCATCCGGGGAATGAATAGAAATCCATCAGATTTCACTGTTACTTTAAAACTATTGGTGTAACTGGTTTCGCCAGACAAGTCAAGTGCCATGTTTAAACACTGAGTAATATAGCGAGAAGTCTCTTCAGTTAAAATCATTTAATTGCCTCGATATCTGTGGCTTTAAAATACACATTAGAACCTACTTCACAAGCCTCAAGGTTTGTTAGAGAGATTTGAGTTAGCATTTTTGGAAGCTGAACCTTTGTTGTAAACTTAACCTTAAATGGTTCAGTACCTTCCGCCACAAACCATGCTTGATAACCAGTTACTTCATCTGTTGGTTTTCCCTCGCTCCACTTAACTTGTTTGGTTAATTCGGTGGAAAGCGAAAAGATTCCTACATCATTAGGTACGTAAACTTTTGCTACATCTGCTGAATAGCCGGAATTTCTCTTAATTTTCATATTAAGTTCCTCCATAAAAATATTTTGAAGATTTGTTTATCTTCACTGTCTACTATAGAGGGTATGATGGTACAATACACGTACAGCTTTATGATCGTAACTTTTGACGGAGGAAAATTTATTATGCCAAAACCTAAATATCCAACACCGGGTAATAACTTTCCAAGATTCATAGATGAGTATCTTCGAGGGCATTCAGATTCACAAAATGATATGGCACGTAAAATAAATAAAATGCTTCCTGATGAGTTTGCAATTCCAATTGATAATTCAGAAATAAAAAGTGGTAATTCAAATATTTTTAGTTGGAGAAGGGGAAATAGACCAAAAGAGCCAATAATTAGAGAAGCTTTATGCAATATTTGTGTAATAGATTATATTGAAAGTCTTTTTCTTATACCTGCTAATGCTACTGAATATTTAATGAAAGTTTATAATTACATTGCTGATTTCATAAGAACGATTGATATAGGTGATAAAAAGATTTCACTAAACACTTATAATATTGGCTTTGTAATATCTAGTAATACTAGATCAAAGAATTATCTAAATTTAGATTATCTAATAACTTTAATAATTCGTGCTGAAGAAGATAGAAAAGATATTTTTAATATTCTTACACTGGATAAATTACTAGAAGAAAAGATCAATGAAAGTTATTATGCTGAGATATTAACTAAACCTCAACCTCCCTATACGTTTTTTGAATATTCTAATACTAATCTTCATATGACGAATGAAAAGAATAATCTCTATTTATTCCCACCAACTTTTATGTTTGACTTACTAAGTAAAAGTTTTCAAAATTTACAACCTGATTTAGAGTTTTTATTGAGTAAAGATAGCTGGACAGTCAATAATTACAATTTTAATTATTTTAGAATATCTCTTTTTAATGATACGTCCGATGAAAATATATTATGTTTTAACACAGCAATAAACTTGTTAATTGAATGGATAGAAAAGTTAGACAAATTTTATCTAAATGAATTGCAAAAATTGGGAGTTAGTGAGGATAACACTTTTTATAAGAGATCATTTGAAGTAATGTTTGAAAATAATGATTTATTTAATAAGAGAAAATAGAACTTGTCTACAGTAGAGATATTTGCAACTAATTGTTTAAAAACAGAGGAATTCTTTCTCGAGGAATCCCTCTGTTACGTTATAATTGAAATATATTTTTATTAGGAGAACCTTTAACTATGGCTACTTTTGATGAACTAGTTAATCAAGTAAATAACAATTTAGATAAGCAACGTGATAGAGGTACAGCTTTTGAAAAGATGGTAGTTGCTTATTTGAAAAACGAACCTGCATATAAACAAAAATTTGAAGATGTCTGGATGCTTAATGAAGTACCAGCTGAATATAATGTATCTAAAAAAGATACAGGAGTAGATATTGTTGCCAAAGACTATGATGGCAATCTAACAGCAATTCAAGCAAAGTTTTATCAGGGTAAAATTGGTAAAGCTGAGATTGATTCCTTTGTTGCTGAAGCTGGGAAGGATGTCTATTCTGCAGGTTTATTAGTTTCATCAACTGATGAGTTGAATAAAAATGTAAAAAATACATTAAATGGAAACACAAAGCCATTTAGCGTTATTGGTCTTAGTCAACTTCGCCATGCTCATTTTGATTGGAAAAAGTTTTCATTTGCTAAGGAAAATAATAATCTTTCAAATAGGAAAGCAAAGAAATTACGACCATACCAAGAGACTGCCATTAGTAATTCTTTGAAATATTTTAAAGAGCATGACCGTGGTAAGTTGGAAATGGCTCCAGGTACTGGAAAAACATTTACTAGTTTAAAAATTGCGGAAGCTTTGATGCAGGATCAAGATAAGAAGAAATTTAATGTGTTATATCTTGTCCCAAGTATTCAATTATTAGCGCAAACTCTCTTTAATTGGAATGCGGATGTTTCAGAAAACATTCATATGACTTCTTTATCAGTTGTGTCAGATAGTAAAGCCAATAAGAAAAAAGAAAAAGATAATGATGATCTAGGTGCAATCGAAATTGGTTATGAACCAACTACTAATGTTGATGATTTAGTCAATAATTATAAAGAAATTGAAGATAGAAGTCTCTCAAATGATATGCGTGTTGTCTTCAGTACTTATCAATCAATTGATGTTATTAAGCAGGCGCAACAAAATGGCTTCCCTGAGTTTGATCTAATTATTTCAGATGAAGCACACAGAACTACTGGGGCAATCGCTAAAAAAGAAGGAGATTCTACATTCACTGAAGTTCATTCAAATATTAATGTAAAAGGTAAGCTAAGACTTTATCAAACAGCTACTCCCAAAATTTATGACCAAAATGCTAAAAAGAAAGCTAAAGAAAATAGTATTGTTGTATCTTCAATGGATGATGAAGATATTTATGGTAAGGAAATCTTCAGACTAGGTTTCGGGGATGCTGTAGCTCAAGGATATTTAACTGATTACAAGGTATCTGTTTTAGCTGTTAGTGAATCATATATTAATAAAGATATGCAGAAGATCATGGCTGCTGATAATCAACTTAAAGTTGATGATATTGGGAAGATTATTGGTGTTTGGAACGCTATGGTTAAGCGTGATGGTATTACGGGTGAAATTGATGGTGCACCGATGAAACGTGCAATTGCATTTAGTGACACTATTAAACACTCCAAGTTATTAGCAAATGAATTTAATGTTGTTGTTAATGAATATCTTGATACACAATCAACTGAAAGCTTCAAAGTTGATGTTCATCACGTTGATGGTGGACTAAATGCAATGGAAAAAGAAACTCAAATTGATTGGCTGGGTAGTGATGATATTGAAGAAAATCATGCTCGTGTTCTGTCGAATGTTAGATTTTTAACAGAAGGTATTGATGTTCCTAACCTTGATGCTATTATTTTCTTTAGTCCTAAAAAATCACAAGTAGATATTGTTCAAGCTGTCGGACGTATTATGCGTAAAGCTGAAAATAAACAATATGGTTATATTATTTTACCTATTGTAGTGGCTGATGATACTGATCCAAGCCTAACTTTAAATAATGACAAACAATATAAACAAGTTTGGCAGGTATTGAATGCACTTAGATCTACAGATGAACGTTTTGATGCTGAAGTCAACACACTGGATTTGAACAAAAATAAATCAAAGAGAATCAACTTTATTGGTGTTGATTCTAGTCCAGAT
>SAMEA3663046__coassemble_2109_pt1 | contig 8015 bp, 5 predicted proteins | sample SAMEA3663046__metabat2_high_PE_005 | metagenome-assembled genome bin SAMEA3663046 (sample SAMEA3663046) | pig gut metagenome | biome: pig gut; feature: pig-associated habitat; material: faeces | place: France | collected 2012
GCCTGTGCAAAATGGATTAACGCATTTAAAAAATAAAATTGCAAAAAATGATTCTTTTTTTGAAAACATAGATAAAATTTTAGGCGAATATGTAAACACATTTATTGAGTTATTACAAGGTAAATTTAATATAATTTATGTAGGTATTGCCCTAATTGTTGCTATATTAATACTAACAGGCTTGATTGCTGCGTTAAAGAAATTTCCAAAATTCTTTTTATTCCTTGTTTTCATAATTGCTGTTTTTTGTGCACTTGCATATTTTATTTATTACAAATAAAGAAGTAGTTTTGGCTACTTCTTTTATTTTTTAAAAATATGGAAATAATCATTTAAAAATAAAAAAAGACATTATTTGGAAATTAATTAAAAACAATATTTTATTAGCAATTCTTGCAATTTAAAAAAGCTTTTAATAAAAAAGACTTTAAAAAAATAATAAAAAATGTTATAATATAGTGAAAGGCTAAATAATTAAGGAGATTAGAATGGAAGAACAAATCAAAAAAGAAGAAGTTCTTATGGAAGAACTAGATGGATTACAAAAGACAACCCATCAAAGTGTTGAAGTTCGTTTAGAAGGTTTAACAAAAATATTCGTTGACAAAACAAAGAAAGAAACAAGAGCTGTTGATGACTTTAATGTTGTTATCCCTGCTGGAAAGTTGATTGGTCTATTAGGGCCATCAGGATGTGGAAAAAGTACAACACTATATATGATTGCTGGATTGCATAAACCGACATCAGGAAAAATTTTCTTTGGAGAAGAAGATGTGACATTTATGCCACCAGAAAAAAGAGGAATAGGATTGGTTTTCCAAAACTATGCTTTATATCCTCATTTAACAGTTAAAGATAACATTTTATTTCCACTTCAAAATATGAAGGTTCCAAAAGAAGAAGCTTTAAAATTAGCTCAAGAAATGGCAGAGTTAGTTCATATTGGTGATTTAATGGAAAGAAAACCAGCTCAATTATCAGGTGGACAACAACAACGTGTTGCTATTGCCAGAGCCCTTGTTAAAAAGCCAAAAGTATTATTGCTTGATGAACCTCTTTCAAACTTAGATGCAAGATTAAGATTACAAACAAGAGAGGAAATCAGAAGAATTCAAAAAGAAACAGGTATAACAACTATTTTCGTTACTCATGACCAAGAAGAAGCAATGAGTATTTCAGATGAAATTGTTGTTATGAATTTTGGAGTAAAACAACAAATTGACGAACCTCAAAATGTTTATGAAGAGCCTATTAATTTGTTTGTTGCAAAATTCTTAGGTAATCCTCCTATTAACGTTATAGATGCAAATATTGAAAACAAACAAATAAAATTGCATAATGGTTATGTTTTAGGAAATATTGATGTTGAAGATCAAGAAGTAAAAATAGGAGTAAGACCTGAGTTCTTTACAGTTGATGAAGGCGGAGAAATTCCTGTACACGTTGATATGGTTGAACATATAGGACGCGACACAATGGCTTTAGTTAAAATTGAAGGCTATGATGATGATATTAGAGCCATCGTTCCAAGCCATAAAAGATTAACAACTAACACAGATATTATAGTAGGCTTTAGAAGATTCTTTGTATTTAATGCAAATACAGGAGAAAGGATTAAATAATGTTAGAATATAAAGACGATAAATGGAAGGCGCTTTTAGCTTTAGCACCTACATTATTGTTAATGGTAGCATTTACTTTCTATCCAATATTTAACACAATAATTTCTGCATTTATGGAAGGATATTCATATGGAGTATGGCATGATACAGATGCAGCGATAGGGTGGTTAGACCATTTTGGAGAGACAGTTATGCAAAGCAGTTATAATGCAAATGAAGAGTTAATCGGATTTACTAGTCAATATATTGGTATTGGATTTGGTAACTTTAAAAATGTTTTTCAAGATCCAACGTTTTTAACGGCTTTGAAAAATACTTCAATCATGGTATTTATTTCTGTTCCATTAACAGTTTTGATTGGTTTATTTATTTCAGTTGCTTTAAATGGAATTAAAAAAGCACAAGTAGTTTTCCAAACAATTTACTTTTTACCATATGTTACAAATACTATAGCTTTAGGCTTAGTATTTTCTGTATTATTTGGAAGTAAGAATGGATTAATTAACTCTATTTTAGTTGCTATTGGTGGAGAAAGTGCTAGAATTGCTTGGATTACTCCATTTGGCGGAGATAACCCAACATATATATCTTGTTTGTTTGTTTTAATGGTATATACAATTTGGAATGGACTAGCATTCAAAATATTAGTATTCTTATCAGGAATGCAAAGCATAGATAAGCAATATTATCAAGCTGCGCAAATTGACTCTACTCCAAGATGGAGAGTATTTGCAAAAATTACTGTCCCTCTATTATCTCCAATGATTGCATATATTACAATTACTTCGTTTATAGGAGCGTTTAAAGCTTATTCAAGCGTAATTGCTCTATTTAATGGAAGATATGGTCCACGAAGCCAACCAAATATGTTAATAACGATGGTTGGATATACATATGACAAATTATCAAAATTATCAAATATTAACCAAATGGGAAGAGCATGTGCTTCTGCCTTAGTGCTATTTGCTATTATTATGGCAATTACAGCAATAGAGTTATGGGTTAGTAAAAAGAAAGTACATTACTAGGAGGATATTCAATGGATCAAGAATTAATGTTATCTGAAGAAGAACTTCGCAAGTTTAAGATTAAAAGAACTATTGGAAATATATTAATTTATACATTCTTAGTAATATTTGCTTTGTTTATTATCATTCCATTCTATTGGATGTTTGCAACTGCATTAAGAACGACAGAAGAATTAAATCAAACCACAATCTCATTTTTCCCTAAAGAATGGGTGTTTAGTAACTTTAAAGATGCTATTGCTTATGCCGCAAATAAAGGAGCGAATTTCTTTAGATTTTATTTTAATACAGTATTTGTTGGGTTGTTAACAACGATAGGAACTTTATTTACTACAGTCTTAGCTGCATTTGCTTTTGCGAGATTAAATTTTAAAGGTAAAGAAGCTTTATTCTCTCTTTTACTTGCTACAATGATGATTCCAGGAGAAATATTTGTTATTACAAACTATGCAACTGTATCGTCTTTAGGATGGAAAAATACATATATAGCTTTAGTATTACCTTTTATGGTTAGTGTGTTTTATATATTCTTTTTAAGACAGACATTTAGACAAATTCCCAATGAATTATATTTAGCTGCTAAAGTTGATGGAACAGGAGATTTTAAATATTTAGTTAAAGTTATGATTCCTATGGCTAAGTCAACTATTACATCAATTTTAATTTTAAGTATGATGGGTACATGGAATGCATATGTGTGGCCAACTTTAGTAGCTAGTGATAGTAATATGTTACTTGTAAGTAATGGTTTATTGTCAATTTATAAAGATACTGATGGCAATGGTACCATTATTAATTACCAAATGGCAGCAGCTGTTTTAGTTACTGTTCCATTAATTATTGTCTTTTTGATATTAAGAAAACAAATTATGAATGGTGTATCAAGAAGTGGAATTAAAGGTTAATTCCTTACTAAAAGTAAGAATTAAATATAAACGAAAGGAAAAAGATATGAAAAAAGTATTAAGTTACGTTATTTTGTTAGTGGCTGTATTTTGTTTAGTAGGATGTAAGCCTACTAATAGCAACACAGGTAAAATTGCTGAAGACAATTATACAGTTGAAACTGTGGAAAATTTAAAAGCACAACCAGAGGATAGTGTTAAAATCACATTTAGAGTACCATTTGGAGCAACTATTTTAGATGTTATTAATGAATATAAAGATGAATTTGAAACAGAATATCCAAGTGTAAGTATAAAAGTAGAAGTAATTAGTGGTTATGACCAAATGAAGTCAGCCACAGTTCAAGATATTAATGGTGGTACTGCACCAACTATGTCAGTAGGTTATCCAGACCACTTTGCTGAATATTTAATTTCTAAATCTTTAATCGCATTAGATAAATTTATTAATGATCCTAATGTTGGTTATACAGAGGAAGAATTAAAAGATTTCTTACCAGGATATATCCAAGAAAACAGACAATTCGATAAGATTGGAACATATGTAGGGTTACCTTTTAATAAATCAACTGAAGCATTATATTATAATGTTGAATTCTTTGAAGAATTTAATTTAAAAGTTCCAGAAACATGGGATGAATATAAAGAAACAAGCAAGAAAATTATGGAAATTGTATCAACCCTAGAAGATGATACATATTCATGGTTACCTAATGTTAAGAAAAATTTAGCAAATAAGGAATTCATTCCTTGTTTAGTTGACTCAGGTGGTAATATGTTTACTACTATTGCTCATCAATTTGGTGGTGAATATACAAGCTCAATTTACAAATCAACTGGATTAGTAGATGTACAAAGAGGTTCTTATACATTTAATACAAGTACTAAAACTATTGAAGGATTAACGTTTTTCCAAGATTTAGCTAAAGAAGGTTTAATTAATATGCCTGATGTTTGGGAATTGCAACATGGTTCTTCAGCATTCTGTTCTGGAAAAGTTGTAATGAACATTGGTTCAACAGGAGGTAGTTCATACTATTCAACTGCTAAATGTACTGTTGGTGTTGCTCCAATTCCTTATTATAGTACTGATAAAAAATTTGTAATTCAACAAGGAACAAATGTTTGTATTTTCTCACAAGCTAGTGATTTAGAAAAATTAGCTGCTTGGTTATTTATTAAACATATGTTAACTACTGAAAATACTGAAAAATTTGCTGAAGCTACAGGTTATATGCCAGTTAGATCTTCTGCATATGAAATGGATGCTTATAAAGAATTTGTTGAGGGAGTTAAACTTTCAGCAATTGTTCAAAAAGCAACAACTGCTTATGCATCAAATGGATGGAATTATTTTGTAGATGCTGCATGGGCTGGTTCAAGTAATGTTCGTACAGAATGTGAAACTGCTTTATCAACAATATTAGTAGATAAGGCTGATATCAAGAAAGCATTAGATGATGCTGTAAAACGTATTGGATAATAGAGGATCCTATAAATGAAGAAAATTAAAAGATTATTCCTTTCAATAATCTTAGTAATGCTTAGTGTCGTTTTAGTTGCTTGCTCTTCAACATATAAAGTTACATTTAAAGACTGGGATGGAACTGTAATTGAAGTAGTCGAAGTAGCTAAAGGCGAAGAAGCTAAAGCGCCAAATAATCCGAAACGCGAAAATTATGTATTTGATCGTTGGGATAAAGATATCACTAATGTTACTAGTGATATGGTTGTTAATGCTATTTATGTTGAAAGGGAACTTGATACAAGATACGCTGATAGTTTAAAACTAGAAACGTCTACAACTGGAAAAGAATTCATCAGAGATGGTATTGGTGAGGTCAGATTAAATCGTGTAGTTGATGGTGATACAATCAGTGTATATACAGCAGGCTCTAGTGAAGCTATAACTATTAGATTTTTAGGAATTAATACTCCTGAATCTACTGGCACTATTGAACCGTGGGGAAAAGCCGCTAGTGCATATGCAAAAGAAGTATTATATAATGCATATTCTATTGCTTTAGAATCTGAAGGCGAACGAAAAGACTCCGGTGGTAAAAGATGGTTGGCGTGGGTATGGTATAAAAAAGATGCATCTTCTGAATATAGATTATTCAATTTAGAGGAATTAGAATTATCATATACAAAATATAATCAACAACCTTCTTCTAAATATCATAGTATATTTTTAGAAGCTAGTCACAAGACACAAAAATATGAAATGAAAGTATTTGGAGAAAAAGATCCAAACTTTAATTATTCAAAAGATGTTATAGAAACAAGTTTATTGAATTTATGGTGTAATCATAGTAATTATCAATCAGGAACATATTTTTATGTTACTGTAAGATTAGTCAGAACAATCGGAAATAATATGTATTTAGAGGATGCAGAAGAGGTGACTGTTGAAATAGCCACAGATGAAGGCGAAGATCCTATCTATGAGACAGGAAAGGGCCATTTCTATGCATTTGCAGGATATGCAGTACCATATTATAAACTATACAATATCGGTGATGTTTTCCAAATGAGATGTCAATTAGAGTGGGATAGTGATTATGGAACACAATTGACAGGACTTTCAAACCCTAAAAATGCACAAGCATCTTTATTTGCTGAACCTGAAATTACTGTAGTTGATGCAAATAATCTAAAATACTCATTACAAACAATTACTGATAAAGAAGGTAATCAAAAACAAACAATGGTTTCTGATTTATACAATTATTTTGGTCAAGTAATTACTGTTCAAAACTTAAAATGCATAGACATTAAAGAAAAGAAAGATTCAAGTGGTGACACATACTATACAGCGCATATGGAAAATGCAAGTGGTGTAAAGTTTGATGTGTACTTTAACAAGAGTTTAATTACTGCATGGAAAGTTGGTACTGTTTTAGAACCTGGCAAAACATATAACATTACAGGGGGAATTGCATATTATGAATATGCTAATGGATTATATCAAATTTCTGTTGGCGATGGGCCAAGATATAACAAAGGTGTTTTAAATAAACATGATGTTACAAGAATTAATGATATTGTAGAAGTAAAATAAAAGGAGAAAATAATGAACAATTTCAAAAAAGTGTTAAGCTTATTATTAGTTGCATTCTTTGCTTTAATATTGGTGGGCTGTGGCGGAAACGATGCAGAAAAAGCAGCACAACAAGAAATTGAAGAAAACTTAGAACAATTATACGTTACAGGGTTAGAAGATGCCCTTAATGATTTAGCATTACCTAAATATTTTAAAGGTGATAAGAAAAAAACAATTACTTGGGAATCAGATTCAGATTCTTTAGTAATTACAGAATATGATGATGGTGATGATAATAAAAATATGTTCTTTAAAGGAAAAATTGTTTTAAAGAAAGAAGGACATAATTTTAAACTAACTGCAACTTTAAAATATGAATATGAAGAAGGCAAGTTTGTTTCAGGAACAAAAGAATTTAAAGGAAATGTTGTTGCTGATGAATGGGCTGATAATAATTATGAAACTATTGCAGCTGCAAAGAGTACAGAAGGAAAAACTTCAAATGAATCAAAAATAAAATTCCAAGGTACTGTAACTTTCACAACTGATGCTGGTTATATTGTTAGTGATAAAACTGGAAGCATATATGTTTATGGTTCAAGTCATGGACGAAAAGTAGGAGAAAAAGTAACAGTGCGTGGTGTATGGGCAAGTTATAATAATATGCCTCAAGTAGCAACAGGATCTAATGCTCAAGTTATAGGACAAGATACTACTACTACTTATGAATCATTAGCTGAAGAAAAAACAATAGCTGAAATAGCTGCTATTAAAACTCAAAAAATAGATGCTGCTAATACAACTCGAATTTTTAAAACTATTGTTAGTGCCCAAACTATTGCAAATTCTACTTATAATACTTATAAATTTGTAGATCCTACAGATAGTAGCAAATATGTTGAAGTATCAAAATATAATAGTACAACAACATTAACTGAAATTGGTGGATTAGTTGAATCACAAAAAGTATATACTTTATATGTAATTTTATACTGCTCAAGAACTGCAGAAACTGATGGTATTTGGGATGTCTTATATGTTCCAGGAAGTGCGGTTGAAACAACTATTGAATTAACTGATGATCAAAAAGCCAACAATGCTTTAGCAGCAGTTGTTGCAGGAATTAATTCTGAATATTTTGATAATGCAGAAGTTACATTAGTTGCATCTGATGCAGCAGGTGTTGCATTTAGTTATAGTGTTACAGAAGGAAGCACAGCTTTAGAGATTAAAGATGGTAAATTAGAAATTAAATGTCAAAGTGAAGAAGTAATTGGAAAAATCAAAATTATAGCTACTTTGAATAATATAACAGTTGAAAAAGAAGTTACTATTAAAGTAGGCGTTGCTTTAAAACATTGGTTATCTGTTACTGAAGCATTAGAAATTTGTAACAATTTAGAAGACGGAAAAACAT
>SAMEA3663046__coassemble_2110_pt1 | contig 7997 bp, 6 predicted proteins | sample SAMEA3663046__metabat2_high_PE_005 | metagenome-assembled genome bin SAMEA3663046 (sample SAMEA3663046) | pig gut metagenome | biome: pig gut; feature: pig-associated habitat; material: faeces | place: France | collected 2012
AGACTATTTAATTAATTCTATAACAAATACATGTAAAGATGGTAGTAAATGGATGGCATAATATGATTAAAAAATGTTTTACCATTAATCAAAATCGTACAACAGAAGAATTTAAAAGTTATGAAGAATTAATAAAAGAAGGAATGTTTCAGGGAATAGAAATATTTTATCCATATGATAAGACTATTTTAGAATTAGAAACTTATAAACAAAATGTGTTTTCTTTAATGAAATATAATTTGGAAGTGGTTTTACACTTGCCTCATGGCTATATGAGTAATTTATTGAATCCTAGTACTTATGATGTGGTGCTTGATAGATTTAAAAAAGCAATTGATTTTAGTAAATTATTTGGTGTAAAAAAATTAACTTTGCACCTAGGAGGTTTTGATGGAAATCAAAATGTCTCAAGAAAAGAATTGATTAATAATAGTATTGAGAATGTAAAAATTCTTGCAGATTATTGTTTTCCCGCATTTTTAATGATTGAAAATATGCCTGGTGATAATGAACTTGGATATAGTCCTGATGAAATAAAATACATTATTGAACAATCACAAAGAAACAATGTAAAATTTATTTTTGATTTTGGTCATGCTAATGTTAGTGAATATGAAATCACTGAATATATTGATAAATTAAAAAATTATTTAATGCATTTACATATTAGTGACAATGATTCAACTCGTGATCAACATAAACCAATTGGAACTGGAAACATTGATTATAAAAATATTTTTAAATTATTGCCTTTCTATCACGAACTTTATTGTTTAGAAATAATATATAATAGTAGTAATGATTTAAGAAAGTATGCAAAAGATTTAGATAATGTGGTGGAGTAAAAATATGACAAACAAAAAAGTTATGATAATGACTGATAGTAGCTGTGATATGCCTCAAGAGTTTATTGACCAAAACAATATTGAAATAGTACCTTTTAATATTATTATTGATGGACATACTTATTTAGATAGAAGAGACATTACAACAATTGAATTATTTGAAAAAGTCGATAGATTAAAAGAACTTCCAAAAACAGCCGCAATTGCACCTTCAATATTTATGGATAAATTTAATGAATACGTAAATGACTACGATATTGTTTATATTGGATTAGGAACTGGATTTTCAAGTGCATCTAGTTCTGCGATGGTTGCAGCAAAGGAATTTGATAATGTTTATGTTATTGATTCATGTAACTTAAGTGCTGGGGTAGGATTATTATTAAACAAAGCATGTATATTTAGAAATGAAGGATATAGTGCTAAAGAAATAGCAGAAAAAATTAAAAATATTGTTCCTCGTGTTCGTGTACAATTTGTTATTAATACATTAAAGTATTTACATATGGGAGGAAGATGTAGCGGAACAATTCGATTATTAGGAACAGCTTTACAAATTAAACCTATAATTAGAGTAGTTGATAACAAAATGGTTATTGGTAAAAAGCCAATAGGTTACACAAGAGGATTAAATGCATTAATTGATTATTATAATCAAGATAAAGATAATATTGATACTGATATGATGACTTTTACACATTGTATGGCTTCTGATGATGCTGATTATTTAATGAGCAAAATTAAGCCAGATTGTAAAGTTAAAAATATTATGGTGACAGAGGCAGGATGTGTAATTTCAACACATTGTGGCCCAAGATGTATAGGTATTTTATATATTGTAAATGAGTAAATAGGAGGGTTATATGAAATATTGTGTAAAATGTGGAACAGAATTAGTTGATGATGCTAAGTTTTGTCCAAAGTGTGGATATAAACAGTTTAAGGATAATGACGAAGGATTATCTGATGATTTAAAAGGAGTAGTTTCAACGGAAGGCAGTGATAGTTCACCAAAGTCAAGAGCTATTGCAGCTGTACTTGCTTGGTTTTTAGGAGGATTTGGTGGTCATAGATTTTATGTTGGTAAAACACAATCAGCAATCCTAATGGCTGTATTCTTTTGGACATTTATTCCATCTATTATTGCGTTAATTGATTTTATTATTATACTTTGCGGAAACTTTACTGATGGCGATGGTAAAGTATTAAGAAAGTGGTAAATAGAAAGACACACTAATTTATAAGTTAGTGTGTTTTTTAAATGAAAAAAATGTAAAAATTAATATTTGACTATTTTATTATTTAAATGATATAATATAAGTGTGTGGTGTGATGTAAAATAAAGAAGATGAAAAAATTTTATCTTTTGTTATGTTATTGTTTTTAGCTTTTTTGGTTGTATTAAAAGTAGAAGTAAATGCAGCTCAAAAAATTTCATTTTCAACCAAAATAAAAAAGATTAATTTAACTTATGAAAATGTTAAAATTGAAAAGTATAATAGCGATGTTGATAATATCAAACAAATAGCATTCAATTTAAATTCTAAAATGCTGTTAAAATATAAAGAAGTTAATTCTATTTTAAATGATACAAGTGAAGCAGTTGAAGTTGCAAAAATGTATTATTATAAAAACAATGTTTTTCATAATGATAGTTTAACAACTTATTCGAAAGATAAAGAAGCTATTGAAACAGAAATAATTGATTTTTACGAAGAAAGAATTAATTACGCAAATGAATTAAATGAAAATGAAACAAGTGAATTATTTCAATATGTTACTAGTGGTCATGAGAGAATAGTAAAAAAACCATATGGCTATATGGATCATTCATATACTGTTAAAAAATATAGAGCTAGTGACATGTCGTCATTATATATAGTTGAAACAAATTTGGATTTCGTGCCAGGAATTGTTGCTTATTTAAATGGTGATTCATCTTATGGATACAACATTCATACAATGTATGGATATATGCATTTAAATGCAACTCAAGCAGTTGATGAAATTGATCAATCAACAAAATATTATGGAGGAATACCATGCTTTAAAGATGCGTGGCCAGTAAATGTGCCAGGTAAAATTTCGATTAACTCTTCATATAATTATGGAGTTAGTTATGGTTATTCTTTTAAAAATGGTTTTAGTCTAGATAATTTTTCTTTAGAGTATGATGATAGTAAAGGACAGAATATAGAATACTCATATTCAAAGACTTATACAACTGATGAGCCAAGACTAACAGTCCAACATGATTCAAATGATTATAATAAATATCAATGGACACTAATTTATAATGATCCTAATAATGGATGTGAAACCTCACATTTGAGTACAGGATATATGTTTGAAATGAATAATTCAGGACATGAAATGGTTGGAGAAGGACAATTTGGTTTACATTATGATTTTCTCATGAATGTTGGGAAAAAGAATGTATTTCAAAATTCAAAAACAGGTGGGTATGACATTGTGTTTACTAATAAAACTTCAATTACAGGATATTTATATGTTAATTGGTGGTAGAAAGAAAGGAGGGAAAATAATGAAAAAAGCAATTAGAATTGCAGTATATTGTGCTTTAATTATTAGCGGTGCATTGTGGCCAATAGCAAGCGACAGTGGAAATAGCACATCAGTTATTATTCCGGAAGGCTATTATGATTGGTCATTACCAATCTATCTAGTAATAGTAGGAGTAGCTCTTGCTTTTATTGAAATACTGATTGATTTTATAGTTGAGTTTAATAAAGACAACTTAAAAAACAATATGAAAAAAATCTTTGATTTAATTATATTAGTTTCTTTAATAATTGGAACATTTATTTTATCTATTAAATTGATAATACATAATACAGCATGGCTTGCAATGTTTACTCGAATTAGTTTAGCTATTTTAATTATTGTAACTATTATAATGACTGTCATTAACTTTATTATTGGTTTTAAACCTAATAAAAACTCAGATTAGAAATTACAGGTGTAGCCTATAAGGCTATGCCTTTTTAATTATTTATAGTGACTTTATGGCAAAATTATAGTATAATTAGTATATTAAAATAGAAAAGAGAATAAAATTATGAAAACAGAATTACTATCTCCCGCAGGTAACATAGAATCATTAAAAAGTGCTATACATCATGGAGCTGATGCTGTATATTTAGGGGGTACTTTATTTAGTGCTAGAAGCCAAGCCAATAATTTTGATAATGAACAAATAATAGATGCCATTAACTATGCTCATCTATATGATGTAAAAGTTTATGTAACAGTTAATACTTTAATTAAGGAAAAAGAATTTGATAAAGCATTAGCCTTTATAGAAATGTTATATTTAAATAATGTTGATGGTGTGATTGTTCAAGATATGGGACTAGCATCCGTTATAATAGAAAAATACCCATTGTTAAATGTACATGCATCAACGCAAATGAATGTGCAAACAGTTGAAGAGGCTATGTTTTTAAAAAAACTAGGTTTTAAAAGAATTATACTAGGAAGAGAATGTCCGATTGAAACCATTAGAAAAATAAAAAAAGAAGTAGATATAGAAGTGGAAGTTTTTATACATGGAGCTTTATGTATGTCATATTCAGGTAATTGTTACATGTCAAGCATTATAGGGAAAAGAAGTGGTAATAGAGGCAAATGTGCACAACCATGTCGATTACTTTATAGTTTAAATGATGATAAAAAAGAATCTTATTTACTAAGTACAAAAGATTTGATGACACTTGATTATTTAGATCAACTGCTAGATATAAATATTGATTCCTTAAAAATAGAAGGAAGAATGAAAAGACCAGAATATGTAGCTTTAATAACAGAAATATATAAAGAAAAGATAAATTCATATTATAATAAAACACAATTTAATGATGAAACTAAAATCAAAGAAATGAAGGAAATGTTTAATCGCGAATTTACTAAAGGATATATGTTTCATGAAAATAATAAAGATTTTACTAATACTGCATATAGTAATCATATAGGAGTAAGTGTTGGAAAAGTGATTAAAGTAGATCGAAATTATATATATGTTAAACTGACAGATGATCTTGAAAATCATGATAGCATTCGAATTGCTGGAAAAGTAGTAGATGCTGTTACAATATCAGAAATGTATGTAAATAATACAATCGTTAAAAAAGCTCATAAAGGGGATACAGTTAAAATTAGATGTCATAAGGAATTAACAATAGATGCAAATGTTTTAAAAACCACAACAATTTCCTTAATGAATAGGCTTAGTAACTATGAAGAAAAGAAACTTTTAATAGATGGATTTATATCTATAAAAGACAATAAATTATGCTTAAAAGTTAAATATAAAGACATTCAAATTGAAGAATTGTCAAGTAAAGAAGTTGAAAAAGCAACGAGTATAGAAAGTGAAAGAAGAATTTTAGAACAAATAGCTAAGACTAATTCTTCAATCTATAAGTTTAAAACATTAGAAATTAATGCAAAAAATGCATTTTTGCCAGTGTCAATTATCAATGAACTTCGTAGAAATGTTTTAGAAAAGTTGACTGAAACTCGACTTACAGTACCTTATAAACCAGTAAAAGAATTTAAAAGTAATGATTTAACATTGGAAAAAATATCAGATAAAGTATATGTTCAAGTAGAAACTAAAGAGCAATATGAAGAAGTTAGAAAGATTTATAATGGAATTATTTGGACAGAAAATGAAAATATAAAAAATGATGATAATAAATTATGGTATTTAAATCCAAGAACAAGTATAAAAATTCAAGATGGAGGCATTCAAAGTTTTAATGCACTAGGAAGTAATCATTTATTTACTAGTGTATATATGAATGTATTTAATAGTTATTCGATGGCATTTTTATATAATCATGGCATAAAATTAATTGGGTTATCATTTGAACTTAGTAGTGATGAATTGAAAGAAACAATAGATGCGTTTAAGAACAGATATAATGTTATACCAAATACTTATTTAATGGTATATGGAAGATACGAACTTATGATTATGAAACATTGTTTAATAAATAAATATGAACAATGTACACATTTAAATTGTAAAAAATGTTTAGAAAAACAATATTACTTGAAAGATCGTTTAGGATTCAAATTTCCTTTAATTAAAACAAACAATTGTAATTTAAAACTTTTAAATTCCAAAATAGTTAATCTAATTAATAATGTAGATGAAATAAATAAAGATGGGATCAATGGAATTTTAATATCATTTACAATTGAAACAAAAGAAGAAATTGAAAAAGTATTAAAAGCATATATTGATAAGATTAATGGAAAAAATACTTCATTAAAAATTAATGATGTGACATATGGGCATTTTAATGAAGGGATTCTTTAATTTAATTAATTCATTAAAAAAATATTAAAACATTAATGGAAACCCTTGCAAATTTCTTCATAATATTGTATAATATACTATAGAAATCGTTTGCATAAAATTTAAAAAGGAGGTAGCTATAGATGAGAGAATATCATTCTAAAGCAATTAGAAACGTTGCAATCTTAGGACATTTAGGAAGTGGAAAGACTTCATTAACAGAATCACTTTTATTTTTAAGTGGTGCTATTGATAAAAAAGGTGAAGTTGAAAAGAAAAATACAGTTAGTGATTATACTTTAGAAGAACAAGCAAGACAATTAACTCTTTCAACAAGTTTAATACCAGTTGAATGGAATGGACATAAAATTAATTTTCTAGATACTCCAGGTAATGAAGAATTCATTGGAGAAATTGATAGTGTATTATCAGTTGTAAAAGGTGCTGTATTAGTTATTGATGCATCTAAAGGAATTGAAGTCGGCACTGAGAGATGTTGGGAAGAGCTAAAAAAACGTAATATTCCAACAATTATCTTCATCAATAAAATGGATAAAGAAAACATAAAATTTGATCATTTAATTGAAGAATTAAAAGAAAAGTTTGGAAAGCGTGTTGCTCCTTTCTGTTATCCACTTGGAAAACAAGATTCATTTGATGGTGTTGCTTTAGCAGTAGAAAAGAAAGCAAAGCTTTACAAAGATGGCGTATGTAATGATGGTGAAATTTATCCAGATAAAATGGCAAAAGTTGATGAGTTATATGAAGCAATTTGTGAAGCAGTTGCGGAAACTAGTGAAGAATTAATGGATAAATATTTTAGTGGTGAACCACTAACTACTGAAGAGGTAAAAACAGGACTTAGAACTGGTGTACTTGCTGGTGATGTATATCCTATATTCTGTGGTTCAGCCCTTAAAAATATTGGTGTTCAATCTTTACTTAACTTAGTAATAGATTTTATGCCTGCTCCAGATGATTTGAAACCAAAGCAAGGAAAAGATTTGAAAGGCAATATAGTTACTAGGGAAACAAAGGACTCTGCTCCTTTATCAGCATATGTATTTAAAACAATCGTTGACCCATTTGTTGGAACTATAAATTTATTTAAAATATATTCAGGAACGTTGAAAACAGGACAAGAAGTATATATTTCTAATACGGATACAACTGTTAAAATGCCTCAATTATTATCATTAATGGGTAAAACACAATTACAACTTGAAGCAGCATATGCTGGTGACATAATTGCAGTTGCTAAATTGTCCGAGTTAACTAGTGGTTATACATTCTGTGATAAAAAAGATCCTGTTATTTTTGATAGCCCAGAATTCCCTACCCCAACAATTTATGTAGCAATTAAGCCAAAAAATAAACAAGATGAAGAAAAGATTTCAACTGCTCTTCAAAAAATAGCACAAGAAGACAAAACATTTGAAACAAGGAGAAATCCAGAAACTGCACAATTATTAATTGGTGGTCAAGGCATTACTCATATAGGTTACATCATTGATAAGCTTAAAAACACATATAAGGTTGAAGTTGATACTGAAGACCCTAAAGTAGTTTATCGTGAAACAATAAGAGGCAAAACTGATGAACATGGTGTTCAAGGACGTCACAAGAAGCAATCTGGTGGCGCTGGACAATTCGGAGATGTATGGATCAGATTCGAGCCAACTGATCAAGATTTCGAATTCCATGAAGAAGTATTTGGTGGAGCCGTTCCTAAAAACTATTTCCCAGCTGTAGAAAAAGGATTACAAAAAGCCCTTGAAAAAGGTCCTTTAGCAGGGTTCCCAGTTATTGGAGTAAAAGCTACCCTT
>SAMEA3663046__coassemble_2111_pt1 | contig 7987 bp, 3 predicted proteins | sample SAMEA3663046__metabat2_high_PE_005 | metagenome-assembled genome bin SAMEA3663046 (sample SAMEA3663046) | pig gut metagenome | biome: pig gut; feature: pig-associated habitat; material: faeces | place: France | collected 2012
CATAATGGCTTTATTCCCTGGGACGATGATATTGATATAGCAATTCCTAGAGCTGATTATAATAAGTTGATCACAAGCTTTAACAAGAGGATTGATAACTATATTCTTGAATCACCATATTCAAAAATGGCTGATTATCTGTTTTCATATAGTAAATTATATGATACTACTACCACTTTAATTGAAAAAAGCCATTATATGATGAAACGTGGATTGTTCATAGATATTTTTCCATTGGACTATATTGGAAATAATGCAAAAGAGGTTAAAAAAAATTTTAAAAAATTTGATAAAAAACATATGTTATTATCTGCTAGAACTTGTGCAATTAACAAAAAGAGAAAATGGTATAAGAATATTTTTATTATAGTGGCTAGGTTAATTCCAAGTTTTATAATTGATAACAAAGAATTAGCAACACAATTAGATAAAATGGCAATGTCCTTTGGCGAAAAGAGTAAATATATTGCTAATTTAAATGGATCATATCGCGATAGAGAAATTGTTGATGAAAGATTTTTTGGAACTCCTGTATTATATGAGTTTGAGGGTGCAAAAGTATTTGGTCCACAATTATATAATGAATATTTAACAAATATATATGGCAATTGGAGGATTCTTCCGCCAGAAAATAAAAGAGTGGCAGTTCATGATTATATTTGTTTAGATTTGAATAAACCATATGGAGAGAATAAAATATGAATGTAGTAATAATTATTGCTGGAGGAGTAGGTTCAAGAATGGGGACAAATACTCCTAAACAATTTATTGAAGTAAAAGGTAAGCATATATTAACGTATACATGTGAATCTTTTCAAAAAAATCCTTTAATTGATATAATTGAAGTAGTATGTATCGAAGGATGGGAAAATGTTGTTTTAGATTATATACAAAAATATAATATAACAAAGCTTAGATGGGTTGTGAAAGGTGGAGCAACATGCCAAGAATCAATTAGAAATGGAGTATATAATCTCATTGGGAAAATAGATTCTAATGACAATGTAATAATTCATGATGGAATTAGGCCACTTGTAGATGATAGTGTGATAAATGATTTAATTAACAAATGCAATAAGTTTGGAAATGCAATTACATCTATGCCATATAATGAACAAATCTTTATCATGGATGACGAAATATCCACTATTAATTATATTCCTAGAGAAACGTTAAGAAGAGTTGCAACTCCTCAATGCTATAAATTTAACCTTCTTGTTCAAAAATATAAAGAAGCTTTTGATAAAAAAATAGGTATTTATGGTTCTGCGTACACTAATACAATGATGGTAGAATTAGGAGTTAGATTATATTTCGCAAAAGGCTCTGATAGGAATATAAAATTAACTACACCTGGAGATTTAGAAATATTTAAAGCAATGTTGGAGAAAATAAATGACTAGATTAGAAATGGAAGATATTAAAAAAGTTGGAGAACTGCCATATAATTGGGATGATCTGACTAATAAAACAATATTGATAAGTGGAGGCACTGGATTTATAGGCACATTTTTATGTAATGTGGTTAGATATAGAAATAAAAAATATAATCAACATATAAAAGTAATTAGCATTTCACTTCATAAATTAGAAGATGATGATACTGTTACATACTATAAAATGAATGTGTGTAAAAAAATTATTTTGAATGAGAAAATCGACTATATTATTCATATGGCATCTAATACTCATCCAGAGCAGTATAAAAATGATCCGGTAGGAACCATTACAAAAAACATATATGGAACTTATAATTTATTGATGTTAGCAAAAGACAAACAATTAACAAGATTTGTTTTGCTTTCTTCGTGTGAAATTTATGGAGAAGGTAGCAATAATCCTATAAATGAATTTTATTGTGGATATATCAATTGTAATACTGCAAGAGCTGGTTATAATGAATCAAAGCGTGTTTCAGAATCCCTATGCCAGTCATTTTATCAGCAATATAGCATTGAATCAGTTGTTGTTCGACTAGCTCGTGTATTTGGAGCTGATAGAACAAAAAAGGATTCAAAGGCCATGGCACAATTAATTAATAATGCTATTAATTCAAATGATATCATTCTTAAGAGTAAGGGATTACAAAAGTATTCGTATGTATATATAGCTGATGCTGTTTCAGGCATTTTGAAAGTATTACTTGATGGAGCATCAGGTGAAGCTTATAATGTATCTGCTGAATATGATAATATGAATCTAGGTGATTATGCAGAGTACATAGCCAAACTTAGTAGCAATCAAGTAAGATATATAATAGAAAATAATCCTAATGTATCTCAATCTCAAAATTGTATATTAGATATTTCTAAAATAAAAAGCATAGGATATAAACCTTTGTATTCTGTTTGTGATGGAATTGCCAGAACTTATCAAATATTAAAAGTAAATTTAAAATGAAACAAAAATGAATAGAAATAGGAGATGATAAAAAATGAAAGAAATAACAAACATAGAAACTATACATAATATATTATTTCAATCATTGTGCTATTTTGATGATTTTTGTAGGCAAAATAGATTAAAATATTTTTTATCAAATGGGACTCTTCTAGGAGCTGCAAAGTATAATGATTTCATACCATGGGATGATGATGTAGATATAATGATGCCTAGAGATGATTATGATAAATTGATGAAATTGTCAAATATTAATACTATTAATTATAAATTACTTTGTAAAGAACAAAATGATAAATGGCGCATGCCTTATGCAAAACTCATATCTTTAAATACTTATGTGAAAGAGGGAGAATATAATTTTGGAGAAGAAATTGGAGTATCTATAGATATTTTTCCAATAGATAAATGGCATCCATGCAAAATGATAGCTTTATTAGAATCTTTTAGATGTGAAATTTTAAAAAGAAAATTAGTTTATTCAATAGGACCCGAATTCAAAAAAGATTCAAATGGATTCAAAAATTGTATAAAAAAATATTTGTATAAATCTGGAAAAAAAATAGGTTATAATAAAATACAAGAAAAAATAGTCTATATTCTTGAAAAATCCAAGAAAAGAAAGCATGGTTATTCAGGGTGTCTTGCCTGGACCAGTCATTTGTATAAAGAAATTTTTGATTTTAGAATTTTTGAAGAAACTGATTATCTTATAATTCGTAATAGGGCGTTTCCGGTTATTAAAGATTACAAAAAATATTTAGATCAAATGTATGGTAAATGGAGACAAGAATTGCCTGTAGAAAAGCAATGTTCAAATCATACAATAAAGGTATGGATAATTGACTAAATAACATATTTTATACGAAAAAAACACAAAGTATAGATTTAGTCTTATTATAATAATAATCACAAAATAATAGTTATGTGTTATTGGAGGGATAGAGGGAATCACATGAAAGGAAGGAAAATATGAAAAAACATTTGTGGAAAAAAGTAATGTTGTCAATTTTTGCTATCCTTCTATTGGTTTTAGCATTACCAGTAGTTGGACAAGTTATAGGAATTGAGTTTGACACAAGTACAGATGATTATAATTCTGTAGTTGCAAAGAAAGAGTATCTGATCGCACCAGGTATTACTGAGAACACTGTAATACTAAATGATGCAACTGGAAACAATCAAAATGTTGGTTATACAATGGAAGTGGATTTAAATAATCCAAATGTTGAGTTATTATCTGGCTATAAAAACATGGATCCTAGTAATTGGGGAACACAAGTAACTTCAGAACAAGCTAAAAATGCTGCTAAGTTATTAAATAAAAATGTAGTAGGAGCAATTAATACAAACCTTTCTTGGGCGAGTGATGAACCAATAGGAATGCTTGTTATTGATGGTATTGTTTATCACCAAGGAACAGCTCAAGCATATTTTGTATTAACAAAAGATGGCAAAGCAGAAATAAGAGATGGATCTATACCACTACAAGGAAATGAATGGCAAGCAACTGCAACGTTTGGAATGCTTGTACAAAATGGTGTAAACTTATATACACCTAGTCATGCAACGGGAGATCGTGCCCCTAGAACTGCCATTGGTATTAAAGCAAATGGTAATGTTGTACTATTTGTAGTAGATGGACGTCAAGCTCCATATTCAGTTGGTATGTCAGCCTATGAATTAGCGCAAACAATGATTGATCTTGGTTGTGTAACTGCCGTTAATTGTGATGGTGGTGGTACATCAACGTTTGTTTCAAAAAGAAGTGGTACAGACGAATTAAAAGTACAAAATTCTCCTTCAGATGGAGTTGAAAGACCTACACTGGGAACTTTAATGGTTGTATCAAAAGCAAAACCATCAGGCGAATTTGATCATGCAATTTTATCTCCAAATAATGATTTGTATACACCTGGTTCAACTATTAAATTTAACGCTGTTGGAGCTGACAGTTCAGGTGCAAAAACAGAATTACCAGAGGGCGTAATATGGAGATTAAATGAAGCATCACAAGAATTGGGTTCAATTGATGCCACAACTGGCGTGTTTAAAGGAGCAAGTGAAAAAGTAGGAGTTGTTAATGTAGAAATGGTTAGCAATGGAAATGTTGTCGGCCAAACTAGTGTTGAACTTGTACATCCTGATAAAGTATATTTTAAATCTGATGAATTAAGTTTAGGCTTTTCAGAAACAACTGATTTAGGATTAGTAGTTAAGTATAAAAATGTTGATGTAAACTTTTCAAAGAGTGATTTTATATATAGACATTCTGATGATAAAATGGGTAAGTTTAATGCTGATGGAACTTATACAACAAATGATAGCTTAACTATTAATGGAACTATTATTGCTCAATACAAAGCAAATAGTGAAATTAAAGCTATATTAAATGTGGTAGTTGGGAAACTTCCTACTATTGTTTGGGATTTTGAAGATGTTACTGTTGTGGATGAAACAACTGGTGAAATAAATGTTATTCCAGCAAAAGAATATTATACGATAGATCAAAAAGATGAAACAGGCAAACAAATAGGTAAATTTTATACATCAAATTATGGAAGAGGCGGAGTTCAATCTGCGGAAATAGTAAGTATTGATGATGATGAACCAGTAAGAATGGGTTCACACTCATTAAAATTGAATTACGATTTTAGAAATTGTGGAGCTGTAACTGAAGGTGCTTGTATAGGTACTACGGAAGCATTCAGTATTCCAGGATCACCAACTGCATTAGGTGTTTGGGTTTATGCACCAGAAGGAACAGGTGTACTATGGAATGGCGATGGTACTACATCAGGTCTATGGCTTCGTGGATATTATAAAGATAGTACAGGTAATACATGTCAATATGATTTTACATTTGAACCTAAATTCTTTGGAAGTGATGAATCAACATGGCCAGATAAATATCCAGGTATTTGGTGGGAAGGCTGGAGATATTGTGAAGCCAAATTAAATGGCAATGTTCCTTATTCTATTCTTCCAGGTATGACATTTAGATTAATGTTTGTGCATGCTACAAAAATGGGTGAACGCACATCTGGATCTATTTATTTTGATAATTTCCAATTTGTTTATGGAAGCAATGTTGATGATGTGGATGCACCATATGTAAATCAAATGCATATCAATTATGGAACTACTCAAATAGTTTTAGAAGATGGCGTTACAGTTAATACAAATCAAATGGGATTCTATATTGATTATATGGATGTTGAAAATAAATATACATCTGGAATTGATGCTTCAACTACACGTATGTATATCGATGGTATTAATGTAACTAATGATGATTACTATAATACACAAACAGATAATGACGGACGTAATTATGTGTATGGTGTGACACTTAAAAACGGATGGCATACAATAACAGCATATGCAAAAGACAATGCTGGTAACGAATTAAAAGAAACTAGAAGATTTTTAGTTAAAGGAGATGAAGATTTATCAAATATTCCTGATGTTGCTTTAGAACCTCTTGAAAGTGCTGCAATGTTAGGTGGAAAGATGAATCTTACACTTAAAACTACTGATTCAACAAAAGTTAGTTCATATATATTTGGTGTTAAAGTGGATAAGAACTTTCCTAATTATACAGTTGAATTTGCAAATGGGTACGAAGGTACATATAAGTACAATAAATTAACTAAAACTATTCAAATAGTAGCAAATAAGGTATCAGATACAGCTGGTAGTATAGTTGCAACAATTTCTGTATCAGTTCCAACATCTTTAAAGAGTTGGGATAAGTTTAGTTATTCATTAGAATATTGCCAATATGTAGTTGGAGATCAAAAATATACTTGGTCACAAACAACACAAACATATGAAATTGATTGCATGTATGAAGTGAGTGCTGATCCAATTTTAGTTGGTGAAGATGGCATAATAAGAATTACTAGTAAAGGTGCTGCACTTGATAATGTTGGAATATATCTTGAAGATGGAACTTTAATTGGCAAAACTGATGCAAATGGTGAATTAATCACAAATTATTTTAGTAATGCTCCAGTTGATTCAACAATTTATGCAATGGATGATGAAGGAAGATTATCATTTACTGCTGTTGTATCTAGTTATGTTGCTCAAGGAGACGAGTCATTAGTTCCATTTGGAGTAATGAATCATGCTTCAAAAAACGGATCTCTAGAAAACAATGTAACATGGTTTACTAATCCTAACGCCTTAGCACAAATGCTTAGATATAAAGTTGTTGGAACAACACAATGGACTGTCCTTGATGCAAATAGTGCTAGACTAGTATTTACAAAAAATGGAAATACAATGCTAAGTATACATAGTGCATTAATTTCTGGATTGAATGAAGATACTACATACGTATATCAAGTAGGTGATGGTAACCAATGGTCTAAAGAATATACATTTAAAACAGATCGATTAGATGGAAAAGTAAAATTCTTTATTTTAGGTGATATTCAAACTGAAGATACTGCACAAATCAAGCAAATAATTGAGCAATTAAATAGAGAAAATTATAATTTTGGTATTCAAACAGGCGATGCAGTTGACGATGCAACAAGTTATGAATACTGGATGGGTATTGTCGAATTATTAGGAGCAGATGCACTTGATGATACTAATATAATTCATGTATTAGGAAATCATGAATTTGCTGGTGACGAAAAAGCGATGAGATCATCATTGATCTATAATTTACCAACAAGTGGCTTTGGTGGTCATTATTCTGTAGTATATGATAGTGTATATATAGCAGTTATTAATTACACTTCTAACAAAGCAGAATTAGCAACAGCTCTTGAATGGCTAAAACAAGATGCAGCTAAAACAACAGCAGCATGGAAGATTCTTGTTATGCATCAACCTCCATATTATACAAATACAGCAGGTGGAAACAATGAGATTCATGATATGGTTCCTTCAGCTGTAGAGGCAGCAGGAATAGATTTTGTGTTCTCAGGACATGATCATTCCTACGCACGTACTCTTCCTATGACAAAAGGAAAAGTAGATGAAGAAAATGGTGTAGTTTACTTTATAGTTGGTTCTACAGGAGAAAAGTCATATTCTGTAACTAATAATCCTGATTTTAATTTTGCACGTGTAATTTCGGATTATAATTCAATTTATTTATATATAGAAGCAGATTATAATAGAATTGACATTCGCTGTATGGAACGAGGACAATATGGTGAAGAACTTGACAGCTATATTAAAGAAAAGAAGATATGCAACCATCATGATAGTATTCTTATTGGCAATACAATTGAATGTTCAAAATGTGAATATAAAGTAGCATTATCTGATTTTACTGGTTTATATGTTGATGAAACAAGAGAAAACTATTACTATGCAGATAATGGAAATGTTATTCAAACATGGAAAAATGTCAATGGAAAATTCTATAATAATGATGAACCATATAATGGCTGGTGGAATGATATTTATTACTTTATTGATGGTGTTAGAGTAACAGGTCAATATGTGATTAATGGTATAATGTATACATTTAATGAAGATGGTATATATCAACGCAACGAGATTTTCACAGGCTTTTATAATGATGGTAAAGGATGGATGTATTTTATCGCAAATACTAGAG
>SAMEA3663046__coassemble_2127_pt1 | contig 7901 bp, 13 predicted proteins | sample SAMEA3663046__metabat2_high_PE_005 | metagenome-assembled genome bin SAMEA3663046 (sample SAMEA3663046) | pig gut metagenome | biome: pig gut; feature: pig-associated habitat; material: faeces | place: France | collected 2012
GAAAATAAAGAAAGAGAGTTTTTATAAAATTATGTCTAAGAAAGATGAATTTATTAATTATCTTAATTCAATAATTAACGAAGATGATATGAACGAAGAAGCGAAAGCTTATTGGAAAGTATTTAAAACAAAAGAAGAAATAGAAAAAGCTCCTTTCACAGATAACGGTAAACTTATTCTTCAATTTTTGAAAGATAATCAAAATATTGAAAACTGGAAGGCAAAAGATATTGCCGAAGGATTGTTTGTATCCTCAAGAACAGTTTCTGGTGCTATTAGAAAACTTGTTACCGAAGGCTATGTTGAAAAATTAAGTGAAAATCCAGTGGTTTATAGTTTAACAGAAAAAGGAAAAAATATTGAAATTATTTAAGGAGAATTATTAATTATGAAAGCAGTCGTTAATAAAAGTCATATTGAAGGTTACATTTATGAACATACTCTTGAAAACAAGGTTTCTGGCCCTAATTCAAAAAATCCGGGAACTGAATTTATTAGTGGTAATTTAAGTGTAGCAACAGATGAAGCTATTCTTAATATTGTTACTGTTCATTTCTCTTATGTAACACCTACTACTAAAAATGGTGGTACTAATTCTACCTATACTGCTTTAAGTAATATTATTTCAGGCGCAGCAGGAAATATTATGCAGCATGGTAAGGAAAAAGCAGCAAAGGTAAGAATTGATTCTGCTATTGGTCTTAATGAATTCTACACCGAAAGAAATGGCAAGACTGAACTTGTAAGCGCCAAGAGAAATGAAGGTGGTTTTGTTCATTTAGTTGATACACTTAATGAAGATGAAAAGGCACGTAGTACATTTGAATGTGATATGCTTATTACTAAAGCAACCCGAATTGAACCAAATGAAGAAAAGAATATTCCCGAAAAGGTTGTAATTAAAGGTTGTATTTTTGATTTTAGAAAAGCACTTCTTCCTATTGAATTTGTTGCCACTAATCCTAATGCAATGAATTATTTTGAAGGACTTGAACCTTCCCCTTCCGAACCTGTATTTACAAAAGTTTGGGGTCGTCAGATTTCAGAAACAATTAAGAGTTCTGTTGTAGAAGAATCCGCCTTCGGTGAAGATTATGTAAAGCCTGTTGAATCTACACGCAAAGAATTCCTTATAACTGGCGCTAGCAAGGTTCCTTACCTTTGGGATGATGAAAGTTCTATTACTGCCGCAGAACTTAAAGAAGCAATGGCAGCTCGTGAAACTTATCTTGCTTCGGTTAAACAGCGTCAGGATGAATATCAGGCTTCTAAGAATCAAGCAAAGGCAGCAGCATTTACCACTCCTGCAGCAACCATAAGTAACGGTAGTGAATTTAATTTTTAATAAAAGTGAGGAAATGAAATATGGGATTTAATCTTCTAGAACTTACCCCTCATAAGGTCAGTCGTGACCTTAGTGGATATATTACTTATGTTTATGGCAAACCTAAAACTGGCAAGACAACTCTTGCCACTTAGATGCCAAATTCATTACTTCTTGCTTTTGAGCGTGGTTATAATGCTCTTCCTGGCGTAATTGCTCAGGATGTAACAACTTGGGCAGAAATGAAGCAAATTTATAGAGAACTTAAAAAGCCCGAAGTTCAGGCGGTATACAAAGCTCTTGTAGTAGATACGGTAAGCGATATTTGCCGTATGTAAAAATTAAGGTAAAAACGGGAAGGCTGAAATGCTAATCCGAGCGGAAGTTTTATTATTAAAACACGCGCAACGCATAGAATAAAATAAAATAGGAGGTTTGCTTCGGTATGAAGAAAATCCTTTTTTCTGAAAAACAAACTAATGACATAATTCATAAATATAAAGTTGAAAATTATTCTCAAAAAAATATTGGAGAAATTTATGGTGTTAGCAGAAATGTTATTGCCAGAATCTTAAAAGAAAATAATATTCCTACTAAAGATAACTCAAAAGAAATTCCAGAAGAAATAGTAGAACAAATTCTAAATAGATATGTAAATGAACATTATGGTTTACATTCTGCAGGAGCTCCTTGGGGATATAGCCAAAAAGTAGTAGAAACTCTATTAAAAAAGGCTAATATTGCTAAACGTTCATATATTGAAAGTAAACAAATTACTAGATTATATGATTTAAATGATGATTTTTTTAAAGAACAAAATTCTAATATGGCTTATATTTTAGGCTTTCTCGCTTCTGATGGTAATGTTTCAAATTCTGAAAATAGTATAAATATTCAACTTCAAAGAGCAGATGAGCAAATTTTAAAAGATATTAAAGAGATAGTTCAATCTAGCCGTCCACTTGATTATTATACCACTGCTGCAGGAAGAGAAACAGTAAAATTTCAAGTTTGGTCTTCTTCTTGGAAAAACGATTTATCTCTATATGGAATTGTTCCTAATAAAACCTTTAATCTACAACCTCCAAATTATTTAAAAAAAGAATATAGAATTGATTATATTCGAGGATATTTTGATGGTGATGGTAGCATTTGGTGGAAAGAGAATAATCCTCATCAATGTTATTGGGATATTGTTGGAGCTTCAAATTCCGTAATTGATTGGATTTACCAAACATTAATAAATGATTATGGTATCATTAATAGTTTTGGTATTAATAATTTTTATACTTCAAATGATGTAAAAATGTATAAAATTAGTTATTATGGTTTTGAAAAAATAAAACTTTTATATTCGGCTTTATATTATGATGATAATGTTTTATGTTTAAAACGAAAAAAAGAAAAAATGGAAACTATTTTAAAGTAATTCCACGAGACCTTATATTTTCAGAATGAAAATAAAAAGATATGCTGAACTTATACGAATAAGTAAGTATAAGAACTAAAAGATAAAAAGCTTTTAGGATAACAGAATGAGATATTGCTTCTGATATGTGTCAGAAATATATTTGTAATCAGCTTGGTATTGAAAATATTGGTGATGGCGGATGGACTACAAATGGTTGGTCTAAATATAAGAAGGAATTTGAGGAGACATTTCGTTCTTTAACTCAAATGGGATATGCGGTATTCTTTATTTCCCATGCTAAGGAAAAAACAGTAAAACGTCCTGATGGAACAGAATATACTTAGATTGTTCCTGCACTTCAATCCTCTGCTCTTGCTATTATCGAAAATATGGCAGATATTTATGGATATGCTCATCAAGTAAGAACAGAAGAAGGGTCTAAGGTAATTCTTACTCTTAGACATCCTGATGATAGTATTGCCTGCGGTGGACGTTTTAAGTATATTGCTCCTGAAATTGAATTTAATTATAATTCTTTGGTTGAAGCTTTAAATGAGGCTATTGACAAAGAAGCTGCTGCAACTAATAATCAATTTGTTACAAATGAGAGAGAAACTATTTCGACTCTTACTGAATATGATTATGATGCTCTTATGGCAGAATTCCAAGATATTGCAGGAAATCTTATGCAGAAAAATCCTACTAAATTTGGACCACGTATTACTCAAATTATTGAAAAATATTTGGGTAAAGGTAAAAAGATCGCAGATACAAATAGAGACCAAGCAGAATTTATTTATTTAATTATTTCTGAAATTAAAGAAGATATTCTTTCGAAGATTTAATATATAAAAATCAAGGTAAGAACAAAATTACTTACCTTGATTTTTTATTAAAAATATGTTATAATATATATAGGAATAAAAATAAAAGGAGTTTTAAAATGGCAAAACACATAGTTAAATGTGCTATTTGTGGGATGTCTTTTGATGCTAATGCTGAGCCTTTCGTTAAAGTAAGTTCAAGACGTTATGCGCATCAGAAATGCTCTGAAAATAAAGAAGAAAATTTAAGTCAATTAGAGAAAGACAAAGAAGCTCTTGATCAATATATAATGAAATTATTTAATATAACTTATATTGATCCAAGAATAAGAAAACAAATAAAACAATATATAGAAGAATATCATTATACGTATAGTGGAATACTCAAAGCTTTGGTGTATCATTATGAAATTAAAGGTGGAGATATTGATAAAGCTAATGGCGGTCTTGGTATGTAACAATGCCTGTTATATCTTTTCCTGTGTGTCGCAGGGGTTTTAACATTTGTTAAAGCTAACGGGGAAGCCTAAGTTTAAAAAATATGGTAATCCCGTGGCAAATTTGTTTAATTATTTTGTATGCTTTTTTATATATAAATGGAATGAAAAATCTTTATATATAAAGGAGTCTAAAAATGATAAGTGGTATTTATAAAATTAATTTTCCTAATCAAAAAAGCTACATAGGTTTAAGTTGTAATATAAAATAGCGAATCAAAGATCATAATAATGATGCTAAAAATCCAAAATATCCAGTTCACAAAGCAATAAAGAAATATTTCGGACAAATTACTTTATCAGAAAATGTTGAAATATTAGAAGAAATTGATCCTTCCAATAGAGAATATATGTAGGAAAGAGAAAAATATTGGATTGATTTTTATCATACCTATCTTGATGAAAATAAAGGATATAATTTAACTCCTGGTGGAGATGGAGCTTCGCCTGGAATTAATAATTTTTCAGCCAAGTTGGATCAAGAATCTTTGGATTAGATATATGATTTGTTATTAAATTCTAATTATTATATTTATCAAATTGCAGAGTTATTTTTAATTTCTTCCGAAGCAATTAGTAGAATCAACAATGGAAAAAGTTATTTTAATAAAGCATTGAATTATCCTTTGCGAGAAAATACAAAATTTAAAAAAGGTCATTTTGTCGAGAAAGGTTGTAAAAATCATTTAAGTAAACTTAATGAAATTCAAATTGATGAAATATACAAATTATTAGAATTATCAAATTTATCATTACAGCAAATAGCTCAATAGTACAATATATCATATACCATTATTTCAATGATAAATCGTGGATTAAGATATAATAAAAATAATTATAGTTATCCAATTCGTAAAAGAAATAAAGGAAATGAAAAAATTGATAAAGATACTTTGACCTTAATATTAAATGATATAGAAAATTCTAAAATATCATTGGCTAAAATAGCTGAAAAATATATGGTATCAAAAGATACTATATATAGAATTAACAAAGGTGAAACTTATTATCAAGAAAATATTACTTATCCATTACGAAAAAATAAACAATAATGCTGTATCGACTATCCTCGAATCGGGGGAGTAGGACTACTATTGACACGTAGTTCGAAACAGATATTGCCAATATAAATATTGGTTAAGATATAGTCAGTACCATTGGAAACAATGGATTAATATGATTGTTCCATATGTATATCAAAAGGCTTATAATTATTATTATTCTTTGTGGGAAGCGCAACAAAAAAATAAAGAAAAAATAATTGAACACTATATTCCAAAAGTAAAAGAAATTATTATTCCAGTTCCAGAAAGAAAAATAAAAAAGAGAAAAAATTTCTCTTTTTTAGATGAGGAAAAGTAATGCCTAGTAAATACATAGATACAACAAGTATAATGCAAGTTATAGGATGTGTATATAATACACCCGAATTATTAGAATATACTGATAGATATAACATTATAGATGAAGATTTTCCAGATGAATTCCATAAAATTGTTTTTGGATCAATCTATAAATTACATGAATTAGGTGCGAAATCAATTTCATTAGAAAGTATTTCTGATTTTTTATCTTCAAGACCTAAAAGTTTGGCTATATACCAAAGCCAAAAGGGAGAAGAGTGGTTACTAAAAGTAGCGGCAAATGCCGATAATTCTAATTTTAATTATTATTATAATAGATTATTTACTTTATTAAGAGCTTTTGATAATTTTGGTATAGATGTTTCTGATATTTATGATCCAGATAATATTCTTGACTCAAAGAAGAAACAAGCACAAGAAGATTTTATTGATAATTCTTCTTTGGAGGATTTAGCTAATAAAGTAGCAAATCGTATTGATGAAATTCGTTCAAAATATGTTGATAATGAAGAAGATGATTCAGTTCAGGCATCAGAAGGTATTTTTGATTTAATTTAGAGATTTAAAGATCATCCAGAAGTAGGAGTTCCACTTTATGGACCACTTATTAATACTGTTACTCGTGGAGCAAGACTTAAAAAATTTTATTTGCGGTCTGCAGCAACTGGTATAGGTAAAACACGTAGTATGATCGCAGATGCTTGTTATATAGCTTGCGATAAAATCTATGATGAAAACTTTGGGTGGATTGGTACGGGAAAGGGTTAGCCCACTCTATTTATTACAACTGAGCAGGAACTTGAAGAAATTCAGACGATGATGTTAGCTTTTCTTTCCAATGTAAATGAAGAACATATTCTTAATGGAGAGTATGAGGGCGATGAAGAAGAACGAGTAATAAAAGCAGCAGAGATTTTATCCAAAGCTCCTTTATATGTAGAAGAGCTTCCTGATTTTTCTCTTAAAGATGTGGAAGATAAAATTAAAAGAAATTTACGTGAAAGAGATATTAAATATGTGTTTCGCCCGCAGAGGGCAATGAGACTGTGTTATACTTTTCCAGTTACCACTGGGGTTCAATATTAATTGAGCTAACGGGGAAGCCTAAGTCTATAAAGATATGGTAATCCCGTGGGAAAACTTTTGAACTAAAAAACTGTTCAAATTTAACCTGTATCGACTATCCCCATATCGGGGGAGTAGGGCTACTATTGGTACGTAGTTCGAAAAGGTATCCTTAATTATTAAATAATTAAGTAAGAGATAGTCAGCGCTTATAGAAATATAAGAGATCGTGTCATGATTATATTCATACTAGTTTAAAGATCTTAGAAGAGATTACAAGAAGAAGCGGTGGAGTAAAACTTAGAGAAGACAATATCTTATTTATGCTCTCTACTAAACTTAAAGATATTTGTAATCAATATGGTGTATTTATTATGTCAGCGACACAGTTAAGTGGTGGTTTTGATGACGCAGATACTCCTGACCAAAATCTTTTAAGAGGTGCCAAAGCCATTGCGGATAAGGTGGACCTGGGGGCGATTTTACTTCGAGTTAAAGATGAAGATTTGGTTTCATTAGAGAAAATTCTTTCATCGAATTTATTTGAAATACCTACTATTAAACTTTCTATATATAAAAATAGACGAGGTAGATATAAAGGTATTTATCTTTGGTGCAAAGCAGATTTAGGATGTTGTAGAATAAAGCCTATGTTTGCTACTGGATATGACTATGAAATGATTAGTATTGATGATATTCGTATAAAACTTGACGAAGAATCAGCTTTTGAATATGATGATTAATTTTGATAAAACTGAAATTAAACAATCTTTGTCTATTGAGCAAATATTTGATTTGCTCCAAGATTGGGGCGGAGAGCCGCAATATACAGACTTCGGTATTATAAGCGCTACCATCTGCCACAATAAACCTGGAGATGGTAGCAGAAAATTATATTATTATTCTAATTCTCAACTTTTTCAATGTTATTCTAATTGTAATAATTTTGATATATTTCAATTAGTTATAAAAATAATGGAAATTCAAAATAATATTATTTTTGATTTAAATGCTGCCGTAAGATGGATAGCTCAAAAATTTGGTCTTTCTGGACGACTCGAAGAAGATATTAATGATGAAGGTTTAGATGATTGGAAATATTTAACTAATTATGAACGTATACAAGAAATAAAGCCGCAATCACAAGAAGTAGTTTTAAAAGAATACGATAATGTCATACTTTCTCGATTTAATTATAAAGTAAAATTATTGCCTTGGCTTGAAGAAGGAATAACGCAATCGGTTCTCAATAAAGCACTAATAGGATATTACCCAGGAGGAGATCAAATAACAATTCCCCATTTTGACATTAATAATAGATTTGTGGGATTGCGTGGACGCACTATGTGTGAAGAAGAAGGGAAAATTTATGGTAAATATAGACCTTTAAAAATTAATAATTTATTATATAATCAT
>SAMEA3663046__coassemble_2137_pt1 | contig 7850 bp, 6 predicted proteins | sample SAMEA3663046__metabat2_high_PE_005 | metagenome-assembled genome bin SAMEA3663046 (sample SAMEA3663046) | pig gut metagenome | biome: pig gut; feature: pig-associated habitat; material: faeces | place: France | collected 2012
ATGGAACTTGTTAAAATAATAAAAGAATGCCAATCAATCGTCTTTTTTGGTGGGGCTGGTGTTTCCACGGAAAGTGGGATTCCTGATTTTCGAAGTGTAGATGGTTTATATAATCAAAAATATAAATATCCTCCAGAAGAAATATTAAGTCATACATTTTTTCTAAATAATCCCAAAGAATTTTATCGATTTTACAAAGATAAAATGATTGTAAAAGGAGTTAAGTGTAACTTTGCTCACATATTTTTAAAAAAACTAGAAGATATGGGAAAGTTAAAAGCAATAGTAACGCAAAATATTGATGGCTTACATAGTGAAGCGGGAAATAAGATAGTTTATGAGCTTCATGGATCTATTAAAAGAAATCATTGCATGAAGTGTCATAGGTTTTATGATGAAGATTACATAATAAATTCAGTTGATATTCCTCACTGCTCATGTGGTGGCATTATCAAGCCAGATGTAGTTTTATATGAAGAACCATTAGATGAAAAAGTGATGATGAATTCAATTAATGCAATTGAAAATGCGGATTGTTTAATTGTTGGGGGAACAAGTTTACAAGTTTATCCAGCAGCTGGATTAGTTCGTTATTTTAATGGCAAATATTTAGTATTAATCAATAAGGATAGTACATCTTTAGATACTTATGCTAACCTCGTTATAAATGATAAAATTGGAAAAGTATTTATGGAAGCAGATAAATATTTAAAATGTGAAATTAAATAAAATATTATTTTAAAGTTCGTTTTAAGTTGAAGTTTTATAATTTTAATAGTGGAGGTTGAAATGTGCGTTTATTATTATAAGAGGACGGGAAAGCATTATCAAATGCTTTAGTGAATATTGGAAATAAAAAAATCCTAGAGAATATCTAGGATTTTTTTTACATTATTTTAGCTCCACAATGTGGACAAAAAGTAGAATCATTTTCAATATTTTTTCCACATGACGGACAAGTTTTGTGTAGTTCTTTTCCGCATTTTTTGCAGAACTTATTATTTTTATCATTTACTGTTCCACAACTACAAGTGATTGTATCATCATTTAAACTATTTTTAACTGCTGAAACAACATTGTGAACGGCTGGTTTTATTTCTTCACTTGCTTCATTGATAATTGGAACACTTTCATTTTTGTTATAACGCATTATTTCGCCTCTAAAAGCAAATGTTAGAATAGAAACGCCTATACCAAGTGTTGGTAGACCAATAAAACATAAAAAGAATAATTGAGGCATTCTCTGACTATTTGCGGCTATAAAGAAATCAACAAATCCAGTTATAGCACAAATTCCTCCAACTATTACTAAAATGATTCCTATGATCTTAAGATTCTTTTTTGTTTTTTGATGATTATTCATTTTTTATATCTCCTATTAAAATACATCTACACGTTTAGTACACAGTCTCCATTTTGGATAAACTACAATTTTTAGATCTTTAATATAGTTATCTAAATTTTTGTATATTTTTGATGTTAACTCATCTATTATGTCCTTTGGGGCCCGTTCTTTGATTTCTTTATATAAATCTTCTTTTACGTCGTCTTCCTTATACATTGATGATAGAGGAAGATCGATAACAGCTCGACCTAGTGCATGGAAAACTAAAGTATGATCGTTTGTTGTTTCAATATAAATAAATCTCCGTAAAATGCCATGATAATGCATTTTAAAGACAGAACTTTTATTTGAAGTTAATGCAAAATAATCATAATATCCTTGTTTACCCTTATATCCTTCAATAAACTTAATAATATAATTCATTGCATTTTCATATGTTTTATCATTTCGAAATATTTCCAATAATTCTTTACTAGTAAGGTTATTTTCCATAATTATCTTCCTTTGCATTATAATAGCATATTTATATAAATAATTCAATAATTATCATGAAAATTTTAAAGTTATAATTAGTTTTTATTTAATGGAATGAAATCAAGGTTATCGTAGTTATTGTCTTTGAGTATACTTTTTTATATTTCTAACATACAATAGTTTCTTTTAAACTTATATTTTTTCAATAGGAGAAGTCAAAAAAAATTAAATGATTTCCCAAACAAAGGTTATAGTATCATTGATTTTGATATCATCAGGCTCTATATTTACATTTGCAAGATATGATTCAGCCTGCATCATACATCTATTTTCTACTGTGTATTCAGTATTGGAATAAAGAGATATGTCTTTAAAGTCATAATTAATAGATATTAAATCTTTAAGAGTTACACCAGAACTAGAAGAAAGAATCAAGGCTTTTTCTTTTGCATTTTTTGTTGCTGATTTTAATAGTTCTTCATTAACTTTAGTTTTGTCTTTGATTGTGAATGTTATTGAAAGTTCAGGTTTTGCAAGGCAAAGTGATATTTTAGATAAAACTTTTGCCAAGATTTTTGTGTCAAAATCAAATTCAAGTTTTAAGTTGTGTATACAACCATAACCTTTAAAAACATTTTTATAAATTCCGTCTTTATCTCTTATGCTTTCATATCTTGTTGAAACATGGAAATTTGTTGTTAAGATAGATTCTTTCTTAAATCCTATTTCTTCAAGTGCTTTATTAAGCTCATCAATACGTTTTGCTGATATTTCCATTGTTTTATCATACTCTTTGTCTATAGTTTCCATTTTCATTGAAATTACAATTAAATCAGGTTTTAAAGCGATTTGTCCAATTCCTTTTATAGTAATAGTTTTCATTGTTAAAGTACCTCCTATTTAAAATATTTTCCTTCAAAAATTATTATAACATTCTTTTTTTATTTTATCAATAGGTTAAAATATTAGTAAAAATAAAGCCACTATCAATTGACAGTGACTCAATATTATATAATCAGGTTGACGTTGAGTTCGTTTTGTAGGTTCTATATTGGCATATCCGATTGTTAAAGAAGTAGTAGCAAACACTAAGATAACTATTGGAATAACATAATATAGGTCTATATTTTTTCAAAATTTGTGCATTCATTTTTATAATTTATTGGTGATATTTTTCATTTGTTATATTAAAACTCCGTACAATAATTATAAACAAATGGCGTCGCCAAGCAGACTCGAACTGCCGACCCTTTGCTTAGGAGGCAAATGCTCTATCCAACTGAGCTACGGCGACACTTAATATTATTATACACTAAAAATAAAAAAAATTCTAGTTAAAACTAGAATTATTTATCGTTTTTTGTTACTCTTTTCTTTTTTGGCTTCACTTTAATTTCGTTTTCAACAACTTCAGATATAATATCTTCGCCAAATTCATTCATGAATGGTCCTTGAATGTGACTTGAATGTTTTGTTGAAAGTCTTTTTCCATCACAAAAATTGGAAAAAATAGTTTTTGATTTTTTGTTGTTCATAATATTCCTCCTAATAATATTATGAACAAATAATTAAAAATTATTATTGTTTTAAAAGGAAATCTTTGCCTTTCATAGATTCTGGTTCATATTGTTCTAAACCTGGAAAATCTTGTTGACGCATTGCTTCATACATCATTATTGCAGCAACATTACTTACATTTAATGCTCTCACTTTATCAGTCATAGGTAGGCGAATGCATTTATCAAAATTTTCTTTTAATATATCATAAGGAATTCCTGTAGATTCTTTTCCTAAAACGAAATAATAATCTTTTGATTGATCTTTAACATCAACATCATATAAATGTTTTTGACCATATCTTGTTAAATAATAAATGTTTTCAGGATTATTTTTGGTTAAAAATGTTTCCCAATTAGGATAACGATAATATTCAACATCCTTAACGTAGTTTGCACCACTGCGTTTTATTTCTTTTTCATCTAAGCTAAAACCAAGAGGTTCAATAAAATGTAAGATGGTATTTGTAGCTACACAAGTTCTCATAATATTTCCAGTATTTTGAGGAATTTCTGGTTTATATAAAACTATATTTATTCTTCCCATGTTAAATTAATATCCTTTCTAAAATGTATAATTTATTCATATATTATTATAGCATATTTATAGAGCTTTTACTATATATTTAAATAAAAGAAATACAAAAAAACAAACAGAAGTAAAAAAACAAAATTTTTTAAATGTAAATTGATGTAAACGCTTGACAATTTAGTGTAAAAAATGGTATAATATTTACGAATAGAGATGTCTATTTTTACTAAAAAAAACAAGGAGGTTTTAGATAACATGAAAAGAAGAAGTTTTATTTTAGTAGTATTAATGTTAATCTGTTCTGTTTTCTGCTTAGTAGGATGTACTGGTCCTCAAGGAGAACAAGGTATCCAAGGTCCTAAGGGAGACGCTGGTGCTGCAGGTAAAGACGGAATAGATGGTGAACCTGGTGAACGTGGACCTAAGGGAGATAAAGGAACTAGAGGAGAAACTGGTGAAACTGGTCCACAAGGTCCTCAAGGAGAAAGAGGTCCTCAAGGTGAACCTGGTAAACAAGTTGAATTTAAAGTAGATGCTACTGGAATTAAATGGCGTTATGAAGGTGATGGTGACGATGAATGGAAAATGTTACTTTCATTTGAAGATTTAGATGGATATTCTAGACAATACACTGTTAAATTTAATTTAGATGGTGGAACTGCTGATGTTAAAGATTTAGAAAATGTTGTTTATAAAACAGAATTAACATTAGCTAAACCTACTAAAGAAGGTGTAATATTCAAAGGATGGAGTGATGGAGAACAAGTATATAACGATACATATGTTGTTAAAGGCGATGTTACTTTAACTGCAGTTTGGGGATATGAAGTAAAATTAGACTTAAATGGTGGAGAAATCGTTGGTACTTATAAAAACGTTGAAGCTTTAAAGAAAGAATTCTTAGCTGATTATACAAATTGGAAAAAACTTTCAAATCCTGCTACTAATGTAAGTGTTTGGGATGCTGAAGTTTGGAAGATGTTTAATGATGAAGCTTATAAAATTAAATGGCGTCCATTATTACAATATTTAAAAGACGTTGAATTTGAACAAGCAGATGTTGCAAATCCTGGTGCATATCCAAAGGCTGAACATGACTTATACACATGGTTAGAGAATGCATTAAATGGTGAAGATTTAGTAGCTTTAAGTAAAGATATTGCTCCTTACTCTGTAGCATTTGCATTAAATGCATTTATTAGTTCTCAATTAGTTGAATCTTTATATCACTATACAGCTGACTTCTCAACTGAAGAAGTTCAAAAGAGAGTTTTAGATTACTATATCGCTAGTAAAGAAACTACTTATATCGTTACTGTTGGTGAACAATTATCATTACCAAAAGTTGGTAAAGGTGATTTAGCATTTAGAACATGGTTTGCTGGTGAAACTAATGTTGGTATGGTATTCACTCCAACTCAAGCTACAACTGTTAAAGCTGCATTTGGTGCTGAAGTTCAATTAGTATTAAATGATGATACTAAGAATCCTGTTAAAGAAGAAGTTACAAATCCTGTAATTGTTGCTGAAGATGGCGAAGCTGTTACTCTTCCAGTAATTTCAAGAGATAACTATCAATTCTTAGGTTGGTTCGATGGTGATACTAAAGTTGAAACTATTGATAACAAAACTGAAATTAAGACTTTAAGAGCAAAATGGCAAGGAAATAGTCATAAGATTGAATTTGATCTAAACTATGTAGATGCTACAGGTGCTCCTGAAGCTATTGAAACATTAGTTTATGGAAAAGCTGTTGGTGAATTACCTGCTCCTACAAGAGAAGGTTATACATTTGAAGGTTGGTTCTTAGAAGCTGAATGCACTAATGCTGTTACTGCTAAAACATTAGTAGAAGGCGATATGAAAGTATATGCTAAATGGGGAGAACCTGTAAGCTTTACATTTGATTTCGATGGTGCACAAGGTTATGTATCTAACTCTACACAAGTTAAAACTGTATTCTTAACTGATTTCTATAACTGGTGTGTTGCTAAAGGCGCATTTAAAGCTGAAGATTTAAGTTTAGCTGATTTCATCGGCGAAAACTTCAATGGTAAATGGTTCTCTTATGTAGGTGGAGCTGGAAATCCTTCAAGTTTATATCCAAGTTATAATAGTGAAACACAAGTTAACTATATGCTTGATTATGCAACATTAAAAACTGGTGTTGCTACTGAAGAAGGAAATGTATATTTCTTAAATGATAAAGATATGAATGCTAAATGGGCTCCATTTATGGCTTATATCGAAAAAATCTTTAATGCAGATCGTGCTTGGTCAAATGCTGGCTCATATTATGTATTTGAATTAGGTAGATATATGCAAGCATTTAACACAGCTAACCCTTATGTAACTGTTGATCAATTAAATGCTGTTCCTACTGGAATGGAAAAATTAGTTGTTGCAATTACTGAAGTTGTTAACGTAACAATGTTAAAAGAAACTGAAATTACATTAGTTGCTGTTAAAGAAGGAAAAGTATTCTTAGGTTGGGTTAATGAAAATAATGAAATCGTTAAAGTAGTTGATGCATCATTAGCTGGCAAAACTTTAAAACCATTATTCGTTGCAGAAGGATTAAAGAGCGTTACAATCCAAAAGTTTGATTCAATGAGAGAAAAAGGAACTGGTATAGCACTTTATGAAGGTGTGTTATTAATGTCTAACAATTGTGATGGTTGGCCATCAGGATTAGCTGATTCTCCAAAAGTTTGTATCAAATGGGATGAAACTACAAAATCTTATAAAGTTGCTGCAATAGATAACAGCACAACTTGCTCAAAATTAATGCCTAATTATGATTATATTCTTGTAGGTTTTTCTGGATGTTCATTAGGATCTGGTGCAAAAGTTTCTGCTTTAAATGCACAAGTTGGAGATACAATTGTATTTTCTGCAAACCCTAAAACATTAAAAATGGGTGGAGTCAATGTAGAAGCATACGTTGTTCCTGCTACAAAATAATTTGTTAAAATTGTGAGTATGGCTAAAACCATACTCCTTTTTTTATGGAAATATTGAAGTATTTTAAAAAATGTTATATAATATAACAATAGTTAGGGAGATAATATGGAAAATATAATTGAAATAAATCATTTAAATAAATCATTTAAAGAAGTACATGCTGTTAATGATTTATCATTTTGTGTGAAAAAAGGAGAACTTTTTGCTTTTTTAGGAGTTAATGGAGCGGGTAAAAGTACAACAATTTCTATAATTTGCGGAATGCTTGAAAAAGATACTGGTGAAGTTTTAATCAACGGAAAAAACATTGAAACCGATATGAAAGAAATATCAAATAAAATTGGTGTTGTTTTTCAAAATTCTGTTTTAGATAATGTTTTGTCAGTAAAAGATAATTTAATCTCAAGAGCTAGTTTATATGGACTTTATGGGAAAGAAGCAAATAATAAAATATTTGAACTATCTAAACTTTTAAATTTTGAAGATTTATTAAACAGAACTGTTGGGAAACTATCAGGTGGTCAACGAAGAAGAATCGATGTTGCAAGAGCATTATTACATGACCCTGAAATACTAATTTTAGATGAACCAACTACTGGACTTGATCCCCAAACAAGAAAAACATTATGGAATGTTATTCAAACATATAGAAAAGAAAAGAAAATGACTGTGTTTTTAACAACTCACTATATGGAAGAAACTGTTGATGCAGATTATGTAATAATTCTTGATTCAGGAAAAATTGCAGCCGAAGGAACACCATTAGAATTAAAAAACAAATATACAGGTGATTTTATTACTATATACAATAAATCTATTAACCAAATTGACAAATTAAATTTAAAATATGAATTAATTAAAGATGGTATAAGAATAGAAGTTAAAAATACAGAAGAAGCAAAAAAATTAATAATTCAGTATCCTGATTTTTTTACTGATTTTGAAATTACTAAAGGAAAAATGGATGATGTATTTCTTT
>SAMEA3663046__coassemble_2180_pt1 | contig 7654 bp, 8 predicted proteins | sample SAMEA3663046__metabat2_high_PE_005 | metagenome-assembled genome bin SAMEA3663046 (sample SAMEA3663046) | pig gut metagenome | biome: pig gut; feature: pig-associated habitat; material: faeces | place: France | collected 2012
GAAAAGGCAACCGGAATGTCTCTTGCAACTACTTTTGTTATTATTCTTGCGACTGCAGTAACATGGCCGCTGTATAAATTTGTAATGGTTCCGCTTGGCCTTGAATTTCTTCAGACGCTTTTTTTCATTCTTGTAATCGCTTCCCTTGTTCAGCTTGTTGAATTCTTCTTAAAAAAGAAATCTCCCGGTCTTTACAATTCGATGGGTGTTTATCTTGCTCTCATTACGACTAACTGTGCTGTGTTAGGCGTTACAATTAACTGTATTTCAAAGAATTTTAATTACGGTCAGAGTCTCGTTTATGCTTTTGGAACTGCGATGGGCTTTTTAATGAGTATGGTCATTATGTCTGCCGTCCGAAACAGGCTGAAAACTGCAAAAATCCCGGAGTCATTTAAAGGAACTCCGATTTTATATGTGTCTGCAGGTCTTTTAAGTCTTGCTTTCTTAGGTTTTAAAGGGCTCATCGGCTAATTTTTTTCTTTTCTAAATCTGCATCAAGTTTGATTGTTCCTTTATAGGGAACATCAGTATTCTTACATGCAACTTGCATTGCTACTTCGACTTTAGCTAATACTTTTTCAATATCAAGACTTCTTTCTTCTGCGATTGCTTCTAATGAATCATAAAAACCTTTGCTTATCATATCTTACTTCCTCCTAAAATTTTATTGCCAGTCTTATGAATTTTATATTTTCTTTATTTATGCTAATTTTTTTAATTTGTCCTTTATTATTATATTCAATTTCTAAAATATTATTTGCATAGTTCCTCAAGTATCCATATAAATCTTTAATTTTACTTTTTAAAGTTAAATTAATATGCTCTTTTAGTTCAATGTAAACATACTCACCAATACTTTTAGATATATCTTCTTCAGTTTCTAATTCTCTTTCAATACCTGGAGATGATACTTCCAACATATAATCTTCTTCAATTGAATCAATTATATCTAATCTATTGCTTATAGCTTCATTTAAATCAGTAGATTGATCTATAGTTAATCCTTTTTCTGCATCCGCAATTATTCTAAGGATTAATGTTCCATATTCATTAACCCAATTAACACTACAAATTGTTAAATTTAATTTGTCTGCTTCTTCAATTGCAATTTTTTTTAGTTCTGCTAGACTTATTTTCATTTTATCTAATTAGCTCCTTAAAGAATATTTAAAGGAGTGAGATTTAATCTCACTCCTATTTATAGTTATATTATATCATATTTTTTTAAAATAGTAAAGAACTATTTATTTTGTTTTAACACTTGATATATGGTTTTTTGTAATTCTTGTCCTTTATTTTCACCATACTCCCAACACATTACACCAGCTAAATTATTATTTTTTGCATATTCTACTTTTAATTTAACTGAATTATTATCATCATATGTTATAAAATCATGGTATAGGTAATTATTTTCCATATCATAATATTTTACTTCCATATATGGAGCCATATTTTGATTATCCCAATATGTAACATATCTATTTGGATTATTGGCTTTAATATAGCCGTTAATAGTATCAAACGGAACAGTTTGCCTATTTCCACAACTTTCGCCTAATACACCATCACCATGAATTCTAAATTTTTTTCCATAAAAAGCAATGCCTGCAGTTAATTGTTCAGATCTAGCACCATTAGCAATATATGTATTAATTGTATTTATTGTCCCTATATATGATGTATGATGACTTGTCACATAAGATGAATTCATATCATATGTCATTAAGTGAATGTAATCCATATATTTTGCAATTTTTTGAACATCATATCTTCTAATTAATCCAGAATTTGAACTAGATGATGGTAATGCTCCGCTTACTATGTAATCTTCGTTTTTTGATTTTACTTGTTTATTTATTTCTTGCATCAATAATGTATAATTTTCACGATCAACGTTTGTTGGACGATATGAACCAGGATATTCCCAGTCTATATCAATCCCATCAAAATGATATTTTTCTATGGCATCACTTATTGACTTAGCCAATTTTATTCTTCCTTCTTCAGTACTAGCCGCATCACTGAACGCTTTGGTTTCTTGGCCATATCCAGTAATACATATGCAAACTCTGATTTTGCTATCTCTTCTTAAAGATAATATATCTCTAATATTTCCTAATGACAAAATATCTACTTCACCATTTCTTATATCAGCAAAACACAAATTTACTACATCTATAGTTTCTAAATCACTTTTTGTATAACTTCCATTAAATGACGTTGAATACATATATGTAAACACATTATTACCGGTTAATTTTTCAAATTGTATTGGTTTAACAATAATATTTTTTTTAATTTCATATGTTTTGTTTCGATATCTAAATATACATTTAAGGCTTACATTACAATTTTCTCTTCCATTAATGACTACACCGTTTGTGAAAATAGTTTGTGGGTCACTAGAAATCCATTTTAATTCAATTTCTTCATCATTAACTAATGCTGTTTTTTGTAATTGCAAATTATTTAAAGAAGAAGGAAGAGAATCTAGCAATGTTTTTTTTAAATCATCAATACTTTTTTCAATTAATTGATTTTCTTTTATTAATTCTTTAACATGTTTATAATTATCTAATATAACATTGTAATTAACAATATGTTTTTTGTATTGTTCTTCTAAACTATTGTATTTTTGAATAATAATCTCTAGTTCTTCAAGATTATCAATAGTCGCCGGTTCATATTCATAATCACTAATAGCTTTATTAATGATATTTACATCTTCTGGTATAGTAATAACTGGGTGTTCATTAATACACCCAGCTAAAGATGCAAATATTAATAATGTAATTAATATAAGCAATTTTTTCATTATTTCTTTATTACCGAATTAATAGCTCCAACTAAATCATTAGTGGTTCTATCTTCTTCTCCTAATTCCCAGAACATCATTCCGCCAAGCTGATTATCTAAAACATATTGTGCTTTCAATTTCACTGATTCAACATCATCATATGTGATGAAATATTTACTTCCATTTGCATCAGTAATGCATAGATATGGTGCTTGTGCCACACTATCCCATTCTCTGACGATATTATCACTCGTATCTAGTTTTGATAAGTAAGTAGCTTTTATGCTTCTATAAGTAATTGTTGTTGCTCCTTCACTGCATCTAACTCCTAAAAATTTTGTTGCTGTATCAGGAAGTTTATAAATTTTACCATAAAATGCTGCTCCAATAACAAGTTTTGATTTAGGTACACCAGCGTTATAATATGCATTTACAGTTGAAATAACTGATGTGCCACCACTTAAAGAAGTTAAATGTGATGTTGTATCTAATGCATTTAAATCATACGTCATAAGATGCATATAATCAACATAGTTTTGTGTCACTTTAACGTTATAATGTGAATGGCCATTTCCTCCATATACTGCTGTTGTAACTAAATAATCTCTACTTATTTTCTTTAATTCAGTATATAGTAATTGCATAAATATAGTATAGTTTGCTACCTCTGTACTGCCTTCAGGATACTCCCAGTCAATATCCACACCATCAAAATGATATTCTTTTACAGCATTAACGAATGAATTGACTAGTTTAGTTCTGCCAGTAGATGAAGCAGTAAACTTTTTGAATCCTTGTTTATCTTGAACAGAGAATAATACTCTAGTTCCATTTTTTCTTTCATCTAATAATGTAGAGTAATTTAATCCTAAAACTGAAATGTTTCCATCATTTGTTATATCAGCAAATGACAAATTAATAATGTCTATTGTTTGTGATTCAATATCTTTTAATTTAGATTGGTTTTGATAAAAATATCCAAAAACAGGTGTTTGTGGCAACTTTTCATAAGGTAAAAATGGAATTTTAATTGATCTACTAAATTGTCTAGATATATTTGCGGATCTAATGTTTGCTGTTAAAGTTACGCCGACATTATTGACTCTTGGTCTAGTTACTTTTCCTGTGTTACTAATTGTTGCCGGATCAGATGTAGTCCAAGAAACATATACATCAATATTATCATCAAATTTAAATATTGTCTTTAATTCAAAATCGTCTTCATAATATTTTGCTATTGTTTCATCTAATTGATTATAAACATCATCTACAGCTTGTTGCCTTTTTGCTTGTTCTTCTGCTTTAGCATCTTGTTCCTCTTGATATGCTTTTAATAATATTTCTAATTCTTCTAGTTTTTCATAATTTGTAATTTTTGCTTTTTCTTGATCATTTAGTGCATCATATAATGTTCTAATTCTAATGATTTCATTTCTTGTTGCCTCATCACTCATTTTAATCGTAGCAATATCTTCATAAATGATATCTAAAGAATCATAGACTTCTGAGACTTTAGCTTCATCAATTTGAATTGGATCGTCAATAGGTGGATTATTTTCTTTACAACCACACATTAATAACATAAACAAAAACACTACTATAATTTTTTTCATACATCCTCCTAATTATTTAAATAATACATCACTATAGAACCTGCAACAGCAACATTTAAAGATTCAAGTTGCTCAGAAATTCTAATTTTTACATTTACATCGGTCAAATCTAAAATGTCTTTACGAACACCTTTTGCCTCATTTCCCAAGACTATTGCATATTTAGATAAATTTGAAAATGAAAACTGTCATATCATATATGATGATATTTAGATAAATTTGAAATTTCTTTCAAATCAATACTAGATTGCAAAGATGTCCCTACAATTGTCACCTGTTGTTCTTTTAATCTTTCTATTACACTAGGTAAATCAGAGTAAAGTATATTAGCATTAAATATAGCACCTTGAGTTGATCTCATAACTTTTTCGTTATAAATATCTACTGAATCATTACTGAGTATTATTGTATCAATGCCAAAACCTATGCTTGATCTGATTAGAGTTCCTAAATTACCTGGATCACTAACATTATCCAACAACAAATAATGATTACCTATAATATCCGCACTTTCTTTCATTTTGCAAACTCCAATGATTCCTTGTGGTGTCATTGTTGAAGAAAGCTTTTTTATTATATCTTTTGTTACAAAATAACTCTCTACATTAATTTTAACACTATTATCAGTTGTAAAAATTGTTTTTAAAAATTGTTTTTTATATGCTTCTTCTACTAAATGGTATCCTTCAACAATGAATTCTTGTCTTTTATACCTTTCTTTTTTATCTTTTAATTTACAAACTTTTTTTATTAATTCGTTATTTAATGATTGTATCTCTTTCATTTTTCACCTAAGAATATAATTTAATGCTCATATATATTATCATACCAATACTCATTAAACCTTGTATTATCCAAAAAATATCAAATACTCTTTTATCATTTTTATTTTTTACTAAATTATTATGGACAATCCATGTAATAAGATTAAGTAATAAAGGAAATGCAAAAATTATAAGGAAAATGATTACTTTATATATAAAATCTTCAGAACTTAATCCTAAATTTGCATCATTAATTAATGCTATAATTTTATCCGCAAATTCTAGCCATAATTGTCCAGTTAAAATTGGCAATGAAAGAATAATAGTTATTACACCATATATGATTATCCATATAGAAACTTGTTCTAAAATAGATTGGTCTTTTTTTGCTTCTTTTTTTAATAATGATTTTCTTTTTTTTAATAAAGATTTATATTCATTTTTTAAATTAATATAGTCATCATATAATTCTTCATTTTCCGATGCAAAATATTCTTGTTCTTTTTGATCAATTAATATTTCTAATTCTTGAATTCTTAATTCAATAGCATCTATTTCATTAGTTTCAATTGTTTTATTATTAGACTCTTCTATTATTTCATCTAGACTAACATTGATATTATTATCATCATTTTGATTTGGATTTTCCATTGTGATACTCCTTTTATTATCTAAAGTATATCACAACTACTATAAAATTACCATAAAAAATTTATTGTTTTTTTAAATGGCAAAAAATTGCAATAATAAAAAGCGCTTATTTGAAAGCACTTATTTAAAATTAATTATTTTTTTTTGAATTTTCTTTAGCTATTTTAACTAATCTCTTAGTAATTTCGCCTCCAACTTGTCCATTTTGACGAGCAGTTGAATTGGCACCTAATTCTACGCCAAATTCACCAGCAATTTCGTATTTCATTTGATCAACTACACCTTGTTTATTTGTTTTTCTTGTTTTTGCTCTTGCAGTTGTAGCAGTTTGTGTAGTTGAAGTAGTAGATTTTGATCTACTATTTTTACTAGCAGTATTGCTAGAAGATGAACGACTCATTATTTCACCTCCAGTCAATAAATATTATTAACTAGATATTTAAATTTTATTACAATATTTTTTTCCAAATTTTAGATATCAAATTTATCATCATTAAATGAAAAAACATTTATATGATGGTTTTTGGAAATCGTATATTTTTTAATATTGTTAAAAGCTTCATCAATTAGTTGATTTAAGTCACATTTGTTTTCTTCATTAATTATTAACTCCAAATTTGGTTTAATAATTGGATGTTCTGGTACAAAGACTGTACAGCAATCTTCATATGGCTTAATTGATATATCATATGTACCTATTTTTTTTGAAATTGTAATTATTTCTTCTTTATCATATGTTGCTAATGGTCGAATAATAGGTAAATTAGTTACATCATTGACTACTCTCATGCTTTCTAAAGTTTGTGATGCTACTTGTCCAATACTTTCACCATTAATGATGCACTGAAAGTTGCCATCTCTTACTAATTTGTCTGCAATTTTGTACATAGCTCTTCGCATTAGAGTTACTAAATATATTTGATTTGCTTTTTCATGAATTCTTGTTTGAATGTTTGTAAATGGTACTACATAGATGTCTATCTCTTCAGGCATTTGATATATTGAAAGTTGCTCTAATAAATCAAAAACTTTTTGTAACGCCAAATCAGATGTATATGGTGGTGACGCATAGTGTATTGCACTAATCTTGATTCCCTTTTTCATTGATAAAAAACTAGCAACCGGAGAATCAATTCCACCACTCATCATTACCAATCCATTTCCAGCAATTCCACTTGGGTATCCTCCTAATCCTTTAATTTCATTGGTATATATATATACTCCTTCATTTCTAAAATCGATATGTAATGTTAAATCAGGATTATGTACATCAACACTCATTCCTTCAATATTTGGAAGTACATATTTAGCTACATTTTGAGAAATTTCAATTGAAGTCATAGGAAATGATTTATTGCCTCGATGCGTATCTACTTTAAATGTAAATTTTTCCTTTGTTCTTTCGTTATTTATTAGATCAATACTTGTAGAAGCAATGTCTTGAATTATTGTTTCATTGTCTTTAAATTTAACTCTTTTACATAAACTATATGAATACAATCCTGGAATAGTATTTAATTCTTTAATTATATCATTACTATTTTCTCCATTTAAATATATATAAAATCTATAATCTGTGTTGAAAAATTTTGCTTTTTCAAACTTTGCACATTTTATCTTAATATTTAAATTTATTTGATTTAAAAATTTTTTATAATTTTTCTTATTTTAAGCAAATATTATTCTGATGATACAAAGTTTTTAGTAAGTTAAAATTTTATTTTAACCGACCTACTCCGACCTAAGTGCTACGACAGGGTCTTTCTTTGCGGCAATTCGTGATGGGATACGCCCTGCTATAAATGTTAGTATTACACTAATCA
>SAMEA3663046__coassemble_2187_pt1 | contig 7630 bp, 4 predicted proteins | sample SAMEA3663046__metabat2_high_PE_005 | metagenome-assembled genome bin SAMEA3663046 (sample SAMEA3663046) | pig gut metagenome | biome: pig gut; feature: pig-associated habitat; material: faeces | place: France | collected 2012
AATTATAAAAATATAAAAACTAATTATTATATCTTAAGAGGAAGAGTTTTAAAAAATACAAACAAAATATTAAAATTAAAAAATGTAACAGTGAAAGGAACTATTAATAAAATAGTTAACAAAGGAGACATTTTAACAATAGAATGTAATTACAACAAAACAGAAGATTGTTTATATTTTGTAAAATTAATAGAAACAGAGGACACAATTAAGGAAGAACAAATTAACTTTTTTTTACAAAATACAAATAAAATTAGTAAACAAACTATTAGTAAAATTTTAAATACATATTCTTTAGAGGATATAGAAAAAGATAATAATGTGTTAGATAACTTAAAATTAAGTAAGAACAAGAAACAACAAATTGTGGAATGTTTAGATAAATATACACAATATACACAAGTACAATTTATATTAAATTGTTTCTGTAAATTGAGTTTGGAACAATGTAATCTTATTTATTATTTATATAAAGAAGATAGTGTAAACATTATAAAAAGTAATCCTTTCACACTTTACTTTAATAAAGTGGCTACTTGGACAGAATGTGTAAACATTTTTAATGTATATAATCTAAAACAAGAAATTTTAGAGAAAGCAATTTTCTTTAAAAAAATTTTTGATAAATGTTATACAGAAGGAAACACTTGTGTTAAAAAAGAAGAGATAGAAAATAAAGAATTACTTAAAGAATTACTTAAAGAAGATAAATTAAAGGAATATAAAGATTGTATTTATTTAAACAAACTGTATTGGTTAGAAAGAAAACTAGAACAAAGAATTAAGGAAATTTTAAATAATACAATAAATTTAAATGTAGATGTTGTAGATACAGAACAAGAGGATGCAGTACAAAATGCACTACACAATGGTTTATCTATTCTAACTGGTGGACCTGGAACTGGCAAAACTTACACAGTAAATCTATTGGTAAAAAAATTAGAAGAACTTGGGTATAGTTATTGCTTGTTGGCTCCGACAGGGAAAGCTGCGGACCGCATGTCAGAACTTACAAACAGAGAAACTAGTACTATACACAGAAAGTTGAAAATTGCAGCATATGATTTTTTACAAGAGGAAACAACAGACCTAGAGGAACAATATGTAATTGTGGATGAATGTAGTATGTTAGATTTGGAATTATCTTTTTATCTTTTTAATAGTATAGATTACAATAAAACACATGTTGTTTTGGTTGGAGATGTTAACCAAATCCCATCTGTTGCCCCAGGGAATGTTTTTAAAGATTTAATTGATAGTAAATTAATAAAAACTACTAAATTAACAAAAGTTTACAGACAATCTTTAAATTCTAAAATTGTAACAAATTCTTATAATTTAATAAATAATAAAGATTTAGATTATACTAAAAGTAGTGATTTTGAGTTTATAGAATGTAAAGATATAGAATATATACAAAATTATATAAAACAAAATTACAATGAACATACCCAAATTTTAACAACACAGCATGAATCGCAACTTGGGACAGATGTACTTAATCTAATTATACAAAATAAGGAAAAAGAGGATTTTTATGTTGGAGATAAAGTTATTCAAACAGTAAATAACTATGATTTAGATGTTTACAATGGAAATATAGGATATGTAATAGATAAAAAAGAGGAAGTTGTGGATGGAGAGTTACAGACAATTTTAACAGTGGAATTTAATAATATTAATAAAACAATAGAGTATAACAATAGTACTATAAAAGAGTTAAAGCTTGCATATGCATTAACAATCCATAAATCTCAAGGTTCTGAGTTTGATACTGTTATACTCCCAATTTTTAATTGTTTAGAGTTTATGTTAAATAAAAATTTATTATATACTGCTTTCACAAGAGCGAAAAAGCGATTGATTTTGATAGGAGATAAGGAAGTATTAGAAAATACTAAAAATAAAGAAATTATAAGATTGAGTAACCTTTTTAAATAAAGGTTACTTTTTTTACACACTTTTATTTAAAAACCTTTAAAAAACAAAGGTTTGGTATAGGAACACATGAGGATATATTAATTCCTTCTTTGTATAAAAAGGGTATATTATAGTATAATATAAGTTGTTAAAGATTTTTTAAATGGTGAATGATAACACTTAGAAAAGATGTTGTTTTAAACACATTTTTTGTTTTTCATTTTTTTTCCTTACTTATTTTTTATAGGGGTTGTCAGATTTTTCTGATAACCTCTTTTTTTTTGTCAATTTTAAATTGTATATACAATTTAATGAATTGTCAGTTTTTCTTATTTTTTAACAATATATAATATACATATATTAATAGATTGAGAAAATGTATTTAAATATTTGAATAAAATTATTTTGAAATTAATACAAAAAATTGGAATAATTAATTTAATAATTTGTAGAATAAATTATAAAATAAAAATAAGAGAGGTAATTAAAAATGAAAACATTAGATTTAAGAAAAATAGATTATAAAGACTACAAAAAAATTGAATATGAAACAGATAATAAAGATACATTAGAACAAGATATTATAAGATTATATAATTTCTTAAAAACTCATTTTACCACAAAAGAGAATGAATTTATATTATTAAAGGTATTAAATACAAGAAAAAGTGAAAATGATGATTGGTGCAAAAAATCTGATGAATACATTTTAACAGATGATTTTGAAGATTTTAGAAACTTTATTTTAAAATACAAAAAAAGTGATAAAAGAGTTTTTGATATTTTTTATAGTGTGTTTAGTATGGATAGATTTAAAATGAAAGAAAGCTATAAAAATTATTATTTCTTATGTACTAAAGACAATGCAAGTAGTACTTCTATTTTAATTGCAGACTTTGATGGAATAACTTATAAAGATTATTTAGAAACAATTAAACCAACATTTATAAACAGAGGTATAGAAACAACAGATATTTGGTCTGGGCATGGAATACATAGTATTATAATGTTAAAAGAAAATTGTACAGATAAAGATGTATTAAAAAAATGGATTATAACATTACAAAATATTGGGTTAACTCCAGATGCTGCTTGTAAGGATGCAGGAAGAATTATGCGCTGCCCATTTTTTAATAATACAAAAAAGAAATATGATGTTTTTACAAGAGCAGAGATTATTTGTAATACCAATAAAAAATATGATTTAAGAGATATATTTAATAGATTTAACCAAAATTATGATGATTTTAAAATTGAGGAAAAAATAAAAAACATTGGTGAAACTAGAAAGAGACAAAAAGTAAACAAAAAAGATTTGAAAGTAAAATTATTAGAAGATAATGAATTAGAAAGTTATTATAATATAGATTTAAACCAATTTCCTGATGGTGTAAAAAATATGCTTAAAGGTTTAAGACCTGGATTTTCTAATATGCAAGTTTATTTCCTTACAGTTTATTTAAAAAAATTCTTTGAAAAAGATGAAATAATAAATATCTTAAATAAATTGGAATTAATAAATGGTAATTCTTGGAATAGTTGGGGTATGGAAGATGAAGTAAACAGATTTTATGAATATACTGGAATTTCTAAATTTGACTTTTTACAATTACAATTAGAGTTTGGAAAGTTAGGAATTGAAAAAGAAAATGAGGTTAAAATTACAAGAGACTTTTTCAAATATGATTCAAAAGAAATTCAACTTTATCTTGGTTTTAAAAGAATGAATATAACAAGTTGCAAAGGTTATGAATTGCAACAACTTACAGGAATTGCAAAGAGTACAGTTTATAACTGTTGTAAAGGTAATTTAGTAGAAAAAAGAGGATTATTTTACAATATAAAAGATATAGAAACAAATGATGATAATGGTTTTATAATTTTGGATAGAGAAAAAATGACTAAAATTTGTTATGAAAATGCTGATGCAATTAAAATTTATTTATATTTAAAGTTTAGACAACAAAAACAGAGAGAGATTAAAATAAAAAAAGAGAATATTGCAAAAGAACTAGGATATACAAGACAAACAGTTAGCAAATATCTAAGATTGTTAGAAAAGAAAAATATGATTAGTATTAAAAGAGGACATTATTTAGAAGAAGAAAACAAAAGAATAACAGATACATATTTAGTTTATTAAAAGAAGTGTAAAAAAGCACTTCTTTTTTTATTGCAAAAAAAGAGGTGTAAAAAATGGATGGATTAGAAAACAAAGTATTAAATACTAATACTGGACTTATTTTAAGTCAAAAATTTAAAGATTTTATAAATTCTCCTTATAAGTTAGAGGTTTTGGAAGGTCAGACCTCTGCGGGGAAAACAACAGTTGCTGCAGATGTAAAATTCATTTTAAAAATTATGGAAAGTGAAAGAAGTCAACATGTGTTAGCAGGCAGAAGTGTGGGAGTAATTGTAAAAAACATCATAGAGAGTGATTTGGGAATAAAAAAAATATGGGGAAACATTATTGAAATATTCCCCAATGGTCATGGAGCCCAAAAAATACCTCATATGGTTATACATTGTAAAGATGGAGATAAGATTTGTTATTTAATTTCTTATACAAATGTTGCATCTTGGAAAAATGTATTAGGACAACAACTAGGGGTGGTTTTCTTAGATGAGGTTAATATTGCCAATTTTGAATTTGTTTCAGAAATCTTAATGAGATGGACAACCTGGTTTTGTATGACCTTAAATCCAGATGCACCAGATACTCCAATTTATAATGTTATAAATCAAGCCAGACCAACAAGAAAATATAAAAAAGATGTACCAATAGAAATTTTAAAGGACTTATATTCAGTACCATCTAAAAAAGGATGGTGTTATTGGTTTTTTAAGATGGAAGATAATGCAGCCTTAACACAAGAAAGAATAACACAAATTAAAGAGAGTGTTCCAGAGGGCACCAAGGCTTGGAAAAACAAGGTATGTGGTTTAAGAGAGAGAGCAACAGGTTTAGTATTTTGTAATTTCAGTGAAAAGAAACATGTAATAACAGAGGAACAAGCAAAAAAGATGAAATTTACAAAATATACAGCAGGATTAGATACTTCTTATTCTACAGAAACAAATGATACATGTTCCATGATTTTTGCTGGAATTACAAATAAATCTGAATTTGTAGTTTTGGATGAATTTGTAATTAAAAATAGTAAAGATGATGTATTTGCACCATCAGACTTATCTTTAATGTTTATTAATTTTTTGGAAAAGAATAGAAAAAAATGGGGTTTTGCACCACAAACTTTTATAGATTGTGCAGACCAAGCAACAATTTCAGAATTATTAAAAATTAAAAAGACTAAAGGTAGTATTTATCAGTTTAATAATTCTTATAAAAAGGTACAAATAATAGACAGAATTAATTTGCAATTAGGATGGTTAGAGACAGGACATTATTACATATTGGAACATTGTAAAAATCACATTGGAGAATTAAATAAATATAGCTGGGATGAAAATAAAAATGGAGTCCCAGAGGATGGACATGACCATACAATCAATGCAGCACAATATTCTTTTATTCCTTACAGAACAGGAATAGGCTTACAGGCATAAAAGGAGTTAGAAAAATGAAATTAATAGATAATTTTAAGAAAGGAGTTAGAAATATGTTTAGAAACTTCTTACAAATAGAAACAAATAATACAAATATATTTAATTTATATAAAAATAAAACTGAGCAAATACAACTATATGGTAATAAATTATGGTATCAGGGAGATGCAGATTTATTAAATCAGTTTTATAGTGGTATTCCAAACCAAGAGGTTAATTTTTGGGGAGTAGTACCAACTTTTGGAATGGAAATACCTAAGAAACACAGCGGAGTACCAAAGGCAATTGTAGATACTTTTGGTTATATGGTTACAAAAGATTTAAATGAAATTACTTTTAAAAATGATAAACAATCTAAAACATGGAAAAAAATTTATAATTATAATAAATTTAAAGATATAGTAAATACTTCTTTAAAGAAAAGTCTTGCAATTGGAGATGGAGCATATAAATTTATTTTAAATTCAAAATTTGATGAGCCATTAATCGAGTATGTTGATGGTTGTTCATTATCTTATAAGTATGAATATGGAAGAATAGTAGAAATTATATTTTATACAAATTATAAACATAATGAAAAATCTTATACATTAGAGGAACATTATGGATATGGATATATTCAAAATATCTTATATGATGAAGATGGAGAACAAGTTGATTTACATACAATTCCAGATTTAGAGAATATGGAAGATTTTATTAAATTAAATAATAATTTCATTTATGCAGTTCCAATTTTCTTATTAGGTAAAGATTCTGAATATGAAAATAGAGGAAAATCTTTATTTAGTGGTAAAATTGATAGTTTTGATGGTTTAGATGAAACAATATCTTTATTAGAAACTGCAATAAGAAATGGTAGAGTTAAAACCTATATTCCAGAAAGTTTATTACCTAGAAATCCAGAAACAGGAGAAGTAGTTTTATTTAATAATAGCTTTGATAATCAGTTTATTAAAGTTGCAGATGGAATGGGAGAAGGCAGAGATAATAAAATTGATGTTGAACAACCTGATATAAATACAAATGAATATTTAGAAGCATATCAGCTTTATTTACAACAAATTTGTTTAGGGATTATTGCTCCATGTTCATTAGGGATTGAAGATGATAAAATTAATAATAATAGTCTTGCATCTAAGGAAAAAGAGAAAGTAACAATTGTAACAAGAAATCAAATTATTGAAAGTTTTAGTTCTATCTTAAAAGAATTAATTACAAAATTACTTATAATAAAAGGTGTAAATTGTGAAGAGGATGATATTACTATTAGTTTTAATGCTTATCAATCTCCTTGTTTTGAAAGTAGATTAAGTGCAATGAACACTGCATCACAGTATGGCACTATGAGTACAAGAAACATAATTGATGAACTGTATGGTGATGATAAAGATGAAATTTTTAAAACAAATGCTACTTTAATGCAAATGATAGAAAAGGGAACATTAAATGCAACTAATTTTAAAATAATGTATAAATTAAATCAAATTACATTATCAGAAGATGTTTATAATGCAATTTTAAGTGATTTAGAAGAAAATAGTCTAAAAAGTGAAAAAAAGGCATTAGAGGGGGTGCAACAAAATGAAAGATTATAAAGATTTTGGTTTAACTAATAAACAATATTTATTTTGTGAAGAATACTTAACAAATGGATTTTGCCAAAAAAGAGCAGCTGTTGCTGCTGGGTATAAAGAGAAAAATGCTAGTTCTATAGGGGCACATTTATTACAAGATGAAAATGTTAAAAAGTACATTGATTTTAGATTAAAGGCTTGCACAGACAAATTTGATGAAGTTATTGCTTGTTTAACTGCTATTGCATTAGGACAAGGTACAGACCAAATCCCATTACTAGCACAAGGAAGTCAGTATTTAGCTGATAAGAAAATTGATAGTAGAGACAGAGTAAAAGCAGCAAGTGAATTGATTAAATATAAACAATTTAATGATAAATTACAAAGAGAAGATATTGATAGAGAAGAGAGAAAGAAAAATAACAATGTAATTTTGGAAAATATCTTTAGACAATTAAGAAAAGAAGAAACAGATGCAACAGAGGAAGAAATGGAATTAGATGATGAGGATGATATAAATGAGAATAATAACATTTGATGTAAAAAGCAATGGGATAATAAATGAT
>SAMEA3663046__coassemble_2226_pt1 | contig 7491 bp, 6 predicted proteins | sample SAMEA3663046__metabat2_high_PE_005 | metagenome-assembled genome bin SAMEA3663046 (sample SAMEA3663046) | pig gut metagenome | biome: pig gut; feature: pig-associated habitat; material: faeces | place: France | collected 2012
ATAATTAATGAAAGGAGAATATAAATGCCTACAATTAACCAATTAGTTAAAAAACCTCGTGAATCGAAGGTTAAAAAATCAAAATCACCACATTTAGGAATCGGCTTTAATAGTTTACAAAAAGAATATACAAATGTCGAATCTCCTCAAAAACGTGGAGTTTGTACACGTGTTACTACTATGACACCTAAGAAACCAAATTCTGCAATGCGTAAGTACTGCCGTGTTCGTTTATCTAATGGAATTGAAGTTACTGCCTATATCCCAGGAGTTGGACATCGTTTACAAGAACATAGCGTTGTTTTAATTCGTGGAGGACGTGTTAAAGACTTACCAGGTGTTCGTTATCATGTTATCCGTGGTACATTAGATGCTACTGGTGTTGATAATCGTAAACAAGGTAGATCAAAATATGGCGCTAAACGCCCTAAATAATTAATTATTAAATAATAAAATTTTTAAATATTGAAAGGAGGAATCAACATGCCACGTAAAGGACATGTCCCAAAAAGAAAAGTTTTACCTGATCCAATATATAACTCACCAGTAGTTACAAGATTGATCAATAACATTATGTTAGATGGTAAAAAAGGTGTTGCTCAACAAATTTTGTATGGAGCATTTGAAAGAATTGAAAAAACAACAGGTCGTCCTGCTTTAGATGTATTTAATGATGCATTAAACAATATTACTCCTCAATTAGAGGTTAAAGCTCGTCGTATTGGAGGAGCTAACTATCAAGTTCCAGTAGAAGTAAGAGCAGAACGTAAGATGACATTATGCTTGAGATGGTTAACTCAATACTCAAGACTTAGAAAAGAAAAAACAATGGAAGAACGTTTAGCTAACGAAATCATTGATGCTTCAAATGGTATCGGTGGATCAGTTAAGAAACGTGACGATACTCATAGAATGGCTGAATCTAATAAGGCCTTCGCACATTACCAATGGTAATTTAGAGGTGTATAAATGGCTCGTGAGACCTCTTTAGCAAATACAAGAAACATTGGTATTATGGCCCACATCGATGCTGGTAAAACAACAGTATCTGAAAGAATTCTTTATCATGCTGGTAAAATTCATAAAATTGGTGAAACACATGATGGTGCTTCACAAATGGACTGGATGGAGCAAGAAAAAGAACGTGGTATAACTATTACTTCTGCAGCTACAACTGCCTTTTGGAAAGGTCATAGAATTAATCTTATTGATACTCCAGGACATGTAGACTTTACAGTTGAAGTAAGCCGTTCATTAAGAGTACTTGATGGTGCTGTTACAGTATTAGATGCGCAAGCTGGTGTTGAACCACAAACAGAAACTGTATGGCATCAAGCAACTGAGTATTTAGTTCCTCGTATTGTTTTTATTAATAAAATGGATAAAACAGGAGCTGATTTCTATTATTCAGTTGATACATTGAAATCTAGATTAGGAGCTAATGCTCATCCTATTCAATTACCTATCGGAGCTGAAACATTCTTTGAAGGTGTAGTTGACTTAGTTGATATGAAAGCTTATTTATTCGATGGAAATGCGGATGAAAATTATAAAGTAACTGATATTCCTGAGGATATGAAAGATGATGCTGCTATCTATCGTGATGAATTAATTAGTGCTGTAGCTGATTTTGATGAAGAAGTAATGATGATGTATTTAGAAGGAGAAGAAATATCTCCTGAACTATTAAAAAGAGCAATAAGAGAAGCAACTTTAAGTGTTAAATTCTTCCCAGTAATGTGCGGAACAGCATTTAAGAACAAAGGTGTTGTAAAAGTTTTAGACGCAGTTTTAGATTATTTACCTTCACCTGTTGATGTTGCATGTATTAAAGGAACAGATGAAGAAGGAAATGAGGTTGACATTCACGCATCTGATGATGAACCTTTTGCAGCTCTAGCATTTAAAGTTATGACTGACCCTTATGTTGGTAAATTAACTTTCTTTAGAGTTTATTCAGGTGTTTTAACAGCTGGTTCTTATGTTCTTAATTCAACAAAAGGAAAGAAAGAACGTATTGGACGTATTTTGTTAATGCATGCTAATAATCGTACTGAAATTTCTGAAGTACGTGCTGGTGACATTGCAGCTGCTGTTGGTTTAAAAGATACTACTACAGGTGATACACTTTGTGATGAAAGTCGTGAAGTAATCCTTGAAAAGATGGTGTTCCCAGAACCAGTTATTTCAGTTGCTATTGAACCTAAGACTAAAGGTGACCAAGATAAGATGGGTATTGCCTTAAGTAAATTAGCAGAAGAAGATCCAACTTTTAGAACTTATACTAACCATGAAACTGGACAAACTATCATTTCTGGTATGGGTGAATTACACTTAGATATCATTGTTGATAGAATGAAACGTGAATTCCATGTTGAAGCAAATGTTGGTGCTCCACAAGTTTCTTATCGTGAAACAATCGAAAAAATGGGAGAAGTACAAGGTAAATTTGTTCGTCAATCTGGTGGTCGTGGACAATATGGTGATGTTTGGGTTAGATTTGAACCAAATCCTGGTAAAGGCTTTGAATTTGTTGATGCTGTAGTTGGTGGTGTTGTTCCACGTGAATATATTCCAGCTGTTGCAAAAGGATTAGAAGCTGCTTTACAAACTGGTAATATTGCCGGTTATCCAACAATTGATGTTAAATGTACATTATTTGATGGATCTTATCATGATGTTGACTCAAGTCAAATTGCCTTCGAAGTTGCTGCTTCTTTAGCTTTCAAAAATTCTAAAGAAAAATGTGCTCCAATTTTACTAGAACCTATTATGTCTGTTGATGTAACAGTTCCAGATGAATATTTAGGTAATGTAATTGGTGACTTAACTAGTAGACGTGGTCGTATTGAAGGACAAGAAGGACGTGGAAAATTACAAATGGTTCATGCATTAGTTCCACTTGCTGAAATGTTTGGATATGCAACTGCATTAAGAAGTAATACACAAGGACGTGGTAATTATACTATGCAAATGAATAGATATGAAAAATGTCCAAAGAGTGTTGCTGAAGAAATTATTAAAAAACGTAATGCATAATAATTTTTTATTAAAAATGTATTGATTTTTTGATTAAAATAAAGTAAAATAAAATAGAAATAACCATTAGGAGGAATTTAAAAATGGCAAAAGAAAAATTTGTGCGTTCTAAACCACATGTAAACATTGGTACTATTGGTCACGTTGACCATGGAAAAACAACTTTAACATCAGCTATTACTAAAGTTTTAGCTAAAAAAGGTTATGCTAAAGAAATGAATTATGATCAAATCGATGGTGCTCCAGAAGAAAAAGAACGTGGTATTACAATTAATACTGCCCATGTAGAATATGAAACTGATAAACGTCACTATGCTCACGTTGACTGTCCAGGACATGCTGACTACGTTAAAAATATGATCACTGGTGCTGCTCAAATGGATGGTGCTATCTTAGTTATTGCTGCTACAGATGGACCTATGGCACAAACTCGTGAACATATCTTACTTGCTCGTCAAGTTGGTGTTCCTCGTTTAATCGTTTTCTTAAATAAATGCGATATGGTTGATGATGAAGAATTATTAGAATTAGTTGAAATGGAAGTTCGTGAATTATTAAATGAATACGGATTCCCAGGAGATGACACTCCAATCATCAGAGGATCTGCTTTAAAAGCTATGGAAGGTGATCCAGAAGCAGAACAAAAGATTATTGAGTTAATGAATGTTGTAGATGAATATATCCCTACTCCAGTTCGTGATAATGATAAACCATTCTTAATGCCTGTTGAAGATGTATTCTCAATTACAGGACGTGGAACAGTTGCTACAGGACGTGTTGAACGTGGTACAGTAGTAGTTGGTGACCCAGTAGAAATCGTTGGTATTAAACCTACTATGTCTACAGTTGTTACTGGTGTTGAAATGTTCCGTAAATTATTAGACAAAGCTGAAGCTGGTGATAACATTGGTACATTATTACGTGGTGTTACTCGTGATAACGTTCAACGTGGTCAAGTATTAGCAAAACCAAAATCAGTTACTCCACATACTAAGTTTAACGCTCAAGTATATGTATTAACTAAAGAAGAAGGTGGACGTCATACTCCATTCTTCAGTAACTATCGTCCTCAATTCTATTTCAGAACTACAGATATCACTGGTGTTATCCAATTAGCTCCAGGCGTTGAAATGGTTATGCCAGGCGATAATGCCGAATTAACAGTTGAATTAATTCACCCAATTGCAATCGAACAAGGAACTAAATTCTCAATTCGTGAAGGTGGACGTACTGTTGGTTCTGGTAGTGTTACAACTATCATTGAATAGTATAAGATTTAAAGTCAGTAGAAATACTGGCTTTTTTTGTATTAATTTATCAATGAAACTTTTTTATGGAAAAATTATGAATAATATGTTATACTATTTATATAAGTTTTAAATAAGGAAGTTATAATATGATAGATACTCATGTACATTTAAATGACAAAGCATTTAATAAAAATCTCAATGAATTTATTCAAGGTGCACTTGATAATGGTATAAATAAAATGATAGTAATAGGTTATAATTACAAAAGTAGTCTAAAAGCTATTGAAATAGCAAATAAGTACCCTTCTTGTTATGCAATGGTTGGTTTGCAACCAATGGATGTTGATAAAGAGAGTGATAAAGAATTAAACTGGATAAAAGAGATGATTAAAAAGCCGAAAGTTGTAGGAATTGGTGAAATTGGAATTGATCTTTATTGGACAAAAGAAACAAAAGATTTACAAATATATTTCTTTAAAAAACAATTAGAAATTGCAAGAGAAAATAATTTGCCAGTTTCAATACATGCGCGTGAAGCCACAGAAATCACTTATCAAATTTTAAAAAATAGCAATACAAGGGGAGTGATTCATTGCTATAGTGGCAGTTTAGAAATGGCAAAACAATTTACTAACCTAGGATACTATTTAGGAATTGGTGGAGTGTTGACATTTAAAAATGCAAAAGTTAAGGATGTAGTTAAAGTTATTGATTTGAAATATTTGGTATCAGAGACTGATGCACCATATTTGGCACCTTTTCCACATCGTGGAGAAATGAATAAGCCTGAATACATTAAAATTATTGTTAATGAAATTGCAAATTTAAAAGATGTTACTTTAAAAGAAGCAGAAATGCAAATAGATAAAAATGTAAAAGAAATGTTTGGAATATAGGAGAAAAATATGAAAAAGAAATGGTTATGTTTATTATTTATAATGATTATACTATGTTTAACAGGATGTCAAACAAAAACCAATAATGAGATTTATAATAAAGTATATAATGTTACTTTAGATGTTAATGAATTTGAAGATTTGATAGTCGCTATTGGAGAAAAAGCAGATGCACCTACGATAGGTCTTAAAGGATATAAACAATCTATTTTTGGTATGCAAGCAGATTCTTGCGGATCTGGAGTAGTTGTTGACGGCAATGCCATACTTTCTGATGGCACAATAGTATCATTAGAAGATTCAATAACAAAACAAAATGTGATAAGCTATACATATAGAGCAATTACAAATTATCATGTTATTGAAGGAGAAAGTATTATAAGAGCTGAGTTATCACAAGATGTAAGTGATGTTCAAGTGACAATTGAAGCAACGGATAAAAAACTTGATTTAGCTCTAGTTTCTTTTACTACAACACTTTACATAAAACCATTAGAATTTGCGGATAGCAGTGCTACAAGAAAAGGACAATTTGTTGTTGCTATGGGTTATCCTGATGGAGTAGATTACTATGATTCTTTAACTTTTGGCGTTATTTCATTTGTGAATCGAAAAGTTGTAGAAAATGGAATTACATCACTGTATATTCAAACTGATGTTGTAATTAATCCTGGAAATAGTGGAGGTCCTTTAATCAATATGCGAGGAGAAATTGTAGGAATTAACACGATGAAAATTGTTGATGAAGAAATAGATGGAATGGGATTTGCAATCCCTTCAAATATTGTGAAAGAATTTATAAATAAAAATACTAAGTAGGTGGTTTAATGAAAAAAAATAAATCATTTTTCTTAATATTATTCATATTAATGATGATGTTTTTATCAGGATGTTTTAATAAAATTGAAGAAAAATTTTATATTGAACAAATTGAAACAGTATCCATTAATATTGGAGATTCTCTTAAATATAATAATATTACGTTTGAGTCAAATAATGATATATTGGCTTTTAAAGATGGAACCTATTATGGCAACAAAACCGGGAGTATAATCATAAAAACAAGTGAAGGAACATACTTAATAGAAGTAAATGATAATATTACCGATATTGTTATAGAATGTTCACAACGTTTAATAGTTGGAGAAGCAACAAAAATTGAAACAACTGTATACCCACTTTCAAAAAGTCAAGAAGTTACATTTGATTGTAACTCTGATATTTTAAACATAGAAAATGATGGGACTGTACATGCGATTAAAAGTGGCGTGTGTAATGTTACTGTTTCTTCAATTGCGGATAAATCATTTAAGAAAGAACTGACATTTATTGTTTTAGATAAAGAAGAAGAATACTACGAAAAAATTATTGAAACTATAATTAAAAATTTAGAAAATGAAAAAGATTTAAATAAAGATGAAGATGTTATAAAACCAGTTATAGAAAAGAACATAAATTCCTTGATTGGTGTTAGTGGATATTCTGAAGAATTAAAAACATCTAATTTTGCTAGCGGCATTGTTTATAAAATGAATATAGTATTTTTAGATGGTAGTAAATTAAATGATGTTAAAGAAATACAAGATTATAAAAATATAAAATATTTTGAATATTATGCATTAACAAATCGTCATATTGTTGAAGGAAGAACAAAATTAAACGTTTATTTAGGCAATAATAAGTATGAAAACTGTGAAGTTGTTCAATATGATGATAAAATCGATTTGGCAGTTATCAAATTTAAATCTACATTTTATGTGCAAGTTGCCACAATTGGAAATTCATCATCTTTAGATAAAGGCGAGTTTATTATTTCTATAGGAAATGGAAAAGGAATAGAATACTTTAGAACTACAAACTTTGGAATACTATCTTCTAATAGTCGTTATATTTCTGTAGATACTGATAATGATAATGTTAGTGATTGGGATTCAGAATACCTTCAACATGATGCTTCTTTAAATGAAGGAGATAGTGGCGGAGCAATTTTAAATTTAAAAGGTGAAATTATTGGTATTAATACAACAAAGATTTCTGATTATAAATATAATAATATGTCTTTCGCAATTCCAATTAATCTAGCAATGAATTTGGCTAAAACTTTAGAAAAGGGTATAAAACCAGAAAGATTAATATTAGGTATCCAAATAATTGATGTAAGTAAATATCGATTAAATAAAGAGTATTATTTAAGTCAATACCCTAATATAAAAATACCAGATGATTTAAGATATGGATTTTATATAACCAATATTACAGAAGGGGGATTTGCATATAAAGCAAATATGCAAGTTGGAGATATAATT
>SAMEA3663046__coassemble_2246_pt1 | contig 7422 bp, 7 predicted proteins | sample SAMEA3663046__metabat2_high_PE_005 | metagenome-assembled genome bin SAMEA3663046 (sample SAMEA3663046) | pig gut metagenome | biome: pig gut; feature: pig-associated habitat; material: faeces | place: France | collected 2012
TTCACCTAAATCCCATCCTAATATATAATCAGGATTAACTTTTTCCATAACTATTTTACCTATATATATTTCTATATCTGGCAAAGCTTCAGGTGGACATCCCATTAAAAATGGTGTAATTGTAATATGTTTTACTCTTGATAATACTTCATCTATTTCCCAAATAATATGGTTCCATTGATTGGGAATAATACTTGCAGTATGAACAATTTTGCCAATTGAAAAATGAAAATAAAAATTTTGGTAACCCGTTGCTTTTATATAAATAAAAATACTACATCTATTAAATTCTGATAAATCTTGTTCATCTATATCAATTGTAATACCACAATTTGGCCTAACTGCCATTCCTTCAACATTTGTATTTTCTTTTAATAATAAACTGTAATCAGTATCATAAGTAAATTTTTTTGATAATTCTAATGTACCTGCTAAAGGTTTAGTCACACGATTAAAGTTATCAAACATAGGTTCATAAATTACTTCACTTTTAAGAACATTTTTGTTTAACCATCTACTATAGCTACAATTTTCTTGATCATTAATGATTTCTTCATGTACATAATCTGTATTTTCTAATAACTGTTTAATTTTATCGTTCATTTTCTTCCCCATAATAGTTTATTTTTGTTAAAAAAAATAAATAAAAAGTGTCAATAGTTTTTACATTATTTGACACTTTCTTCATATAAATTTGTATTTTCGCGATAACTATCTGTATCTATAAAATATTTTTTTTCATTTTTAAAATATACATCAACAATTCCATTAGGTTTACTTTCAATAAATTCATAAATATTTTGGCTCTTTAAATCCAATTCCTTATTATTGTATCTTGCGTGACAAAACAATCTAAATGGATGAACACCATTAACTGAAATATTGTTATTCAACTTAACTTCAGTAACAATGGCAATAACCTTATCCATTGTATCTTTATTCTTTCTAAAATATAAGACCTTAAGAGATGGGATAAGAAGAATAACTCCAATCGAAGCAAATATAACTCCTAGGCTTCCAAATATAGATGGAAATAGAATCATTATCATTCTAGGCATAATTTTATTTGTTTTTGTATGACAATATAATGTAATATTATCACCTATATCTAAAGAACTAGAATAAAAATTTAATTTTGTCTTTTTATATTCTCCATTTAGTTCAAATTCAATAATAGTATAACTATAATCTTCACTACTATAAGAATCAATAACAGTTCCAACAATTTTATTACTATTTTTTCGAAAACTATAAAAGTAACCTAAAGCGATAATTGTTCCAATAACAAATGTAATTCCAAAAATTAAAATAAAAATTGTTGAAAACCTATAAGTTTTATTCATACTTTGGAAGTTCCTCTAATTTGTTTTTAATCATTTGATATACTTCATCACTAATTTCTTGCGTATTTTTATCTTTGTAATCTTCATATTTCAATACATCTACTACATCATAATAAATATATGTTGATCTAAATGGTGTTCTTTTATGAATTTGACATGAATTTTGAATAGCACACACAACAATTGGTGAATGAGATTTAACAGCTATTTTGAAAGATCCATGGTGAAATTCCTTCATTTCATAACCTTTACTTCTTGTTCCTTCGGGGCAAATAGCAACACTAAATTTGTATTCTTCTATTTCTCTTATAGCTTCTTGTATTGTCTTAATACCATTCCTAGCATTATTTCGATCAAGTCCTAAGAATCCAGCAGCAGTTGCATGTACACCTAACACTGGAACTTTCATTAAAGAATCTTTCATAATAAAAATTAGTGGAAAATATCTCATTGTCCAAAGAGTTTCAACAGAATCATAATTTGATTGATGATTACTAATTAAAACAAATGGCTTATCAGTTGGTATTTTTTCAAGTCCACGAACCAATACTTTTACTCTAGACACTTGTAAAAAAAGTTCACAAACTGCTTTAATTAATCTTTGAGCATATTTACTTGGTTTAGTGCGATGTTTATTTTTAATTGATAATATCCAAGAACTTAAAAATAAATAAATAGCTAACAAAATAAAACCAACTATCGTTGAAACAATAAACGTTACTATAGCAATCCATAAATCTCCCCAACCATTTACCCAACCTGTAAAGCAAGATAAGCAAACAGTAATTAACGAAGCAAATAATAATATTGTTACTAAAAGCATTATTCATTACTTCCTTTCATAAACACAAAATGACAATTCACCACTATCACGTTGTGAAATTTTTTTATATTTATTCCAATCAATTGGAGGAAAATATACATTACCTTCATATGCTTTATTCACATGTGTAATATATAGTCTATCAACATAAGGTAAACTTAATTTATATATTTGGCTTCCACCAATTACGAATATATCTTCTTTAATGTTTTTTAAAAAGTCTATTAAATCATTAACAACTTCTACACCTTCGTAAGAAAAGGATTTATCCAATGTTGCAACAATCATTTTACGATTTGGCAATAATTTCCCAGTACGAGAAACAATAGAATAAAAAGTTTTTTTACCCATCAAAACAGTTTGGTTCATCGTTGTTTCTTTAAAATACTTCAGCTCTTCTTTATAATGCCAAGGTAAATCATTGTCTTTACCTATTAAATTATTTTGATCTAGTGCTACTATCAAATTTATCATTATACTGCCACCGGTGCTTTGATTCCTTTATAAGGATTGTAATCAGTTAATTCAAAGTCATCATATTTGAAATCAAAAATATTTTTAACTTCCTTATTTATATTCATTTTTGGTAAACTTCTTGGTTCACGTGACAACTGTAAATTAACTTGTTCTAAATGATTGCTGTAAATATGAGCATCACCTATTGTATGCACAAATTCACCTAATTCCAAATTGCATACTTGTGCAACCATCATTGTAAGCAATGCATATGATGCGATGTTAAATGGAACACCTAAAAAAGCATCTGCACTTCTTTGATATAGTTGACAACTTAACTTGTTATCTTTAACATAAAATTGAAATAATGTATGACAAGGAGGAAGCGCCATTTCATCAATAAGTGTAGGATTCCAACTAGATACAATTAGTCTACGAGAATTTGGATTAGTTTTTATTTCGTTTATAACCCAAGCTAATTGATCTTTATATTTACCATCTGGTCCATCAAAATGTCTCCATTCATGTCCATAAACTGGTCCTAATTCTCCATAAACTTTCGCAAACTCATTATCTTCTTTGACCTTTTGCACAAATTCTTCTAATGTTTCGCCATTATAATCTTTGCTTTTTTTGAATTTTTCATATGGCCATTCATTCCAAATTTTTACATCATTATCTACAAGATATTTAATATTAGTGTCACCACTTATAAACCATAATAGTTCATGTATTATTGATTTTAAATGTACTTTTTTTGTTGTTAATAAAGGAAATCCTTCATTTAAATCAAAGCGCATTTGATAACCAAATGTTGAAATAGTTCCAGTTTTGGTTCTGTCATCTTTATTTGAACCATCATTTAAAATATGTCTCAAAAAATCTAAGTATTGTTTCATTCTATCCTCCTATTATATTATATGTAACACTACGCATTTCAAATAAAATGATTCATCACTACCTACTAAGGTTGGATGATCCATTGCTTGTATACGAAAATCTATCATTTGAACATTTCTTTTTGAGTCAACACTTGCTTCTTTTATCATTTCTAAAAATAAAGCAGGAGTCATATGTTGAGAGCAAGAAAAAGTAAATAAAATTCCACCACTTTTAATAATTTTTAATGCTTGTAAGTTGATATCTTTATAACCTCTATATGCTCTTTCAACTGTATCTTTTGATTTAGTGAATGCAGGCGGATCAAGGATAATTACATCATATTTATTTTTACAATCTTCAAGTCTTAAATAATCAAACACATCATAACATATTGCCTTAATGTTATTAAAACTATTTAGAAAAGCATTTGCTTGAATATCTTCTACTGCCTTTTCACTTATATCGACAGCATCTATATTCTTAGCACCATATTTGCTGGCATGCAAACTAAAACCACCAGTATGTGCAAAACAATCTAAAACACACTTATCTTTCACATAATCTTGTAATGCTCTTCGATTATATTTTTGATCTAGAAAGTATCCTGTTTTTTGCCCATTTTCTATGTCTACATACATCTTAATTCCATTTTCTTCAATTTGAACAAGAGGATTAAAGTCACCATATACAATGCCTTTATATTCATCTAATCCCTCTTTTAGACGTACACTAACATCACTTCTTTCATAAATACCCAGTGGATGTAAAATCTCAACTAATAATTTAATAAACATTTGTTTTCTTTTTTCAATACCTAATGATAAAACTTGAATAGATAAATAGTCTCCATACTTATCCACAATTAAACCCGGAATAAAATCAGCTTCTGAAAATATTAATCTACAATTGTTATCAAGTCCTAAATCTTTTCGATATTTCCACGCATCAATAATTCTCTTTCGGAAAAAATCTTCATTGATTTCTTCATTTTTTCTTGTTAAAAGTCTTACCATAATTTTACTTGAGCTATTAAAAAATCCTTTGCCTACATATCTATTATCAAAACTATAGACTTCGCATATTTCTCCAGAAATAATCTTTCCTTCAAAAGATTTAACTTCATTATTAAACACCCAAGGATGACCTTCTAATAGTCTTTTTTCTTCGCCTTTATTTAAAAATACTTTAAAAATATTATTTTCCATTTTAACCACTTTTTCTACAATTTAATACTAATGTATTATATCACAAAATGTTAATAATTGCAATAAAACAACTGATGGAAAATGTATAAAAAAGTAGCCCATCATGAGCTACTTCCATTTAAACTATTGAATTAATGTGAATTCACAATTACCACTTGTAATATCACCCGTTAATGATAATATATCATTTACATTTACATCATCAAAGAATTTATGAGATGGATATGATGAACTTATCATAATATAATAATCGCAAGTTGCAAAATCTTCAGCAACATTTAAATCCTTCTTACCTGTTACTTTATAATTATCGCCATCTTTAGTTATTTTTACAATATAGAAATAAATATAACTACTTCCGTGATCTAAAGCATCGTAAGAATAAAGTATTACTTTTGTTGCATAATCAGTCCACAAACCTGAATTATAGCATCCAATTGTAACATGTCCTGTTGGTTCAGGTTTTGGATGTTCAACATCAACTGTTCCTTCAAATTTAATGTTGTTGTATTCACAAATTGCTTTTTCACAAATTTGAGATACCAATGTTGTTCCTTTATATTTGTAGTGTAAGAAATCATTTAAATATAATTTATAGTTATCTTCAACGATATATTCATCAAGAGGAATAACACCTAAATTATGATCTTCAGCAAATTGTCTAATAGCAGCATTATAAGCAAGTCTACCTTCTTCAGTATATTTCATACCTGTATATGCTGAATAACCTAAAGTACATACAAACACTTGTGTACCACATAAGTTATAGATTTTTGATAAAATTGTTTCATATGCAGCAATAAAATCAGCAGCTGAATATCCAGCACATACATCATTAGTACCCAAATATAAAATAACAATATCAGGATTTCCGTTTTCAACTAATGTATTTAATCTTGCATCACTGCATCCAGCACTATCATTAGATCCAATTGCTGTAGACCCACTCCATGAGTTATTAATACCTAATACCATATTAGTATGATTTAATAATTGAGCCCACCAAGTTTTATCAACAGTTTTTACATCAGGACAATAAATTGGATAATAATATCTTCCTTCTTGGCCATAATAACTATTCATTTCTGAACCTTGTGCATAGAATGTTGAAATACTATCACCTAAAATTGATACCTTTTTGCCTGTTAAATCTGTATATTTAAAATTTTTAATTGATACTTTATAAACAGCTGTATAAGAAACATTCTCAGTAATAGTTTCTACTGGTTTGTCCCAGCCAATAAATACAAATGAACGTCTTTCATCTTCTTCTTTAGTTGGATCAGCAGGAGCAACTGGCATTTCACCATACTCAACTTCTTCACTCTTTAAAACTGTTCCATCACTATTAAGAAATGTATAAGTGTATTTGTTTTTAATTTCTTCATATTTAGCTGTGTAAGTAACATCACCAGTAACAGCTTCAATTGCTTTATCCCAACCTATGAATTTAAATGTAAATTCTTCGTTTGCTTGTCTTGTTGGTTCTTCTTCTGGAGCAACTGGCATTTCACCATATTCAACTTCTTCACTCTTTAAAACTGTTCCATTATAATTTACGAATTTATATTTATAAACATTTTTTTCTGTTGTATAAACAGCTGTATATACAACATCAGCTTCAACTTTAGTAATTTCTTTATCCCATTTAGAAAATACATAAGTAAATTCAGCTGTTGCGTCTCTTTCTGGTTCATCTGGAGCCACAGGTAAAGTTCCGTATTCAACTCTTTCTTCTTTTAATACTGTTCCGTCGTAATTTACAAATTTGTAAGTGTATAATCTTTTTACCTCTTTATATTGAGCAGTAAAAACTACATCACCTTCAAGTGTTCCAACTTCTTTATCCCATCCAATGAACTCATATGAGAATTCATTTGTACTTTCTTTTGTTGGGTCAGCTGGAGGTGTAATTTGACTTCCTTTTTCTCCCTTACCTTCAAGTAAAACTGTTCCATCTTCATTAACAAACGTATAAGTATATTGCTTAGAGCAACCTACTAAAACAAAAGCCAATAATAAAACCAAAACTAATGCAAAATGTTTTTTCATTCTTTTTCCTTTCTATTTAACAAAAATTAAAATTAATGCTAAAACAAATGAAACTACTGCACTAATGCCAAGTATGATTCTTTTCCATAATGCTAAATCATTTTTCTTTGCACAGCCTACACGGAATAAGCTAATAAAGTACAAATAAATAACAATTAGATAAAAACCACCTAGTAAAGTACATGCACCACAAATAATAGAAAATAATATTGATAATAAATAATTAGCAATCTTAATTGTTCCATTAAAATAAAATACACTTGCAAGAACAATTAAAATAAGTGGATAAATAATAGATGTTGCTATAACTAATCCTTTTGTCAATTTTGAATCATCTTTAACATTCACATTATTTGTAACATTTGCTTGATCAACTGGTTTTGCATCAACAACCATTGATTCTTCGCATTCTTTACATACTTCTCCTTGTTCAATCTCTTTTCCACAGTATTTGCAAAATGGCATAATCTGTACCTCACCTTTCACTATCAATATTTTATCATATTTGTTCATTTAAATCAATAAATATTGTGAAAAGAAATTTCACAATTTTTGACAAAATGATTATATATATACAAAATAATTCATATAATAAGAAAAGCAAAATGTTGGGGGCATTTTGCTTTTTTAGAGGGAATAATTTTTGTTCTCAATCTTTACA
>SAMEA3663046__coassemble_2279_pt1 | contig 7331 bp, 3 predicted proteins | sample SAMEA3663046__metabat2_high_PE_005 | metagenome-assembled genome bin SAMEA3663046 (sample SAMEA3663046) | pig gut metagenome | biome: pig gut; feature: pig-associated habitat; material: faeces | place: France | collected 2012
CTGAAAAATAGTTGAAAATTCATTTTAAAAAATAGTACCATATAAAAATAGTTTATAGATTATATGCCGTAGACAGTAGGGGCTATGCTTAAAAATCCTACCGAGGTTAAAAAAATGAGTTAGACTCTATCCTCTTAACCTACGGTTTCATACGCACGTTAAGAGGTTTTTTGTTTAAGATATTATATCTTATTCTTATTTATTAAGGAGGTGTAAGAATGAAAGAAGCTACTTTAAAAGCAAAGATTGCACATGTTGATGAAGTTACTGCTAAATTCCAAGAATCTCAATCAGCTGTAGTTGTTGATTGCATAGGTTTAACTGTTGCAGAAACAATGGCTTTACGTAAACAATTATACGCAAGTGGTTGTGAAATGCATGTAATAAAAAATAATATTATCAGACGTGCATCTGAAAAATGCGGTTATAATGGTTTAGAAGAAGCTCTTAAAGGACCATCTGCTGTAGCTTTCTCAAAAGATGCAACTAGTGCATCTAAAATTGTATATGGTTATGCAAAAACAAACGATAAGCTTAAAATTAAAGCTGGTGTAGTTGAAGGAAAAGTATTACCATTAGATGAATTAAAAGTTGTTGCAACATTACCAGACAAGAATGGTATGTTATCTATGTTATTAAGTGTTTTACAAGCACCTATTCGCAATATGGCTTGTGTTATCAAAGCTGTTGCTGAAAAAAATGAATAATTATTAGGAGGAATTTATTATGAAAATTAATGTAAATGAATTTATTGAATCTTTAAAAGAAATGACTGTTTTAGAACTAAATGAATTAGTTAAAGCAATCGAAGAAGAATTTGGTGTTACTGCTGCTGCTCCAGTTGCTGTTGCTGCTGCAGGACAAGTTGAAGAAGAAGGACCAAGCACTGTTAACGTTGTATTAAAAGAAATTGGACCTAACAAGATTAACGTTATTAAAGTTGTAAGAGAAATCACTGGTTTAGGCTTAAAAGAAGCTAAAGACTTAGTTGATGGCGCTCCTAAAAACGTTAAAGAAGGCGTTTCTGTAGATGAAGGAAATGCTTTAAAAGCTAAATTAGAAGAATCAGGAGCAGTTGTTGAATTAAAATAGTTTAATAACTATAAGAAAGTCAATATCGTTGATATTGGCTTTTTTTATATAAAATTAAAAAAGCAAAAAAATCTATTGACATCTTTACAAATAAATAGTATAATAATACGATGCATACTGGGTTTTTGTCGGTATAATCCGAAAAACACTCATTTATTGCTTAAAAATTAAGCGAGGTGGATGATTTTGAGCTTTAAAAATGTAGTTTATGGTAAAAATCGTGTAAGGAGAAATTATTCAAGAGTTAAAACAAATGTTGAACTTCCTAATTTAATTGAAATTCAAACTAAATCGTTTGATTGGTTTATAAATACAGGAATTAAAGATTTGTTTAGGGAAATATCTCCAATCAAAGATTATTCTGAAAAATATGAATTATATTTTGATGATTATGAATTTGATGAACCAAAAATGGATATCCCAACTGCAAAAAGAAAAGATGCTAATTATTGTCGTGCTTTAAAAGCATCTGTTAAGTTAGTTAATAATGAAACAGGCGAAATTTTAGCAAAAAAAGATGGTGAAGATAAGATTTTCTTAGGTGATTTTCCAGTAATGACACCTTGGGGAACTTTTATTATCAATGGCGCTGAACGTGTTGTTGTAACCCAAATTATTCGTTCTGCTGGTGTTTTCTTTTCAAAGGAAGTTGATAAGAAAAGTGGTAGAGCATTATATGCTGGTCAAGTAATTCCAACAAGAGGTGTTTGGATTGAATATGAAATGGGCAGCAGAGATATTTGGTATGCTAAATTAGACCGTTCTAAGAAAATTCCTTTAACAACTTTTTTACGTGCTGTTGGTTTAAACTCTAATAAAGAGATTACAAAACTTTTTGGTACAAGCCAATTTATGAAAAACACATTTGAAAAAGATGATACATTTGGATCTGACGATGCTCTTGAAGAGTTATACGACAAATTAAAACCTGGTGAAAAATCTACTCCTGATGGAGCTAGAAGCTATTTAGCAAGTCATTTATTTGATACAAGAAGATACGATTTAGCGAATGTTGGTCGTTATAAAGTAAATAAAAAATTAGACGTTATTGCTAGACTTCAAGAAATTGGTGCTAACAATATGCGTTTAGCAGAAGATGTTATAGATCAAGAAACTGGTGAAGTAGTTTATAAAGTTGATACTGTTATAACTCAAGATATCATTGATGACCTAAAAAAACGTAGGAAAGAATTGTTAAGGAAAGAATATAAATATGAACAAATGATTGTTGGTGATTCAGTAATTCTTGAAACAATTGTTGTTGAAAGATTAGAAGATAATAAGATTATTCACTTAGTAGGTAATGATCAATCTGAAATGAAGAATCATATCACTTTGTCTGATATGTTAGCTTCTACTGGATATTATATCAATTTACATGAAGGTGTGGGAACAATTGATGACATCGATCATTTAGGTACCAGAAGATTAGGTTTAATTGGAGAATTGTTACAAAATCAATTTAGAATTGGTTTAGTAAAGATGGAAAAAAGCATTAAGGATCGTATGTCTATGTCTACAGATGCTCATAATATATCTCCTCAAAACTTAATTAATATTCGTACTCTTACTTCAACAATCCGTGAATTCTTTGGTAGTTCACAGTTATCACAATTTATGGATCAAATCAATCCACTATCGGAATTAACTCATAAGAGACGTATTTCAGCGTTAGGTGCTGGTGGTTTGACTCGTGAAAGAGCTGGATTCGAAGTTCGTGACGTTCATAATTCTCACTATGGTAGAATTTGTCCTATTGAAACTCCTGAAGGTCAAAACATTGGATTAATCAACTCTATTGCTACTTATGCTCGCGCTAATGAATATGGATTTATTGAAACACCTTATTTAAAAGTAGAAAATATTAATGGAAAGTTAAAAGTTACAGATAAAAAAGAATATTTTACAGCAGATAAAGAAGAACAATATTATATCGCTGAAGGTAATACTTATGTAAATGATGATATGGAAGTTATTGGCTTTGCGAAAAAGGATGAAAACGGTCATGTTAGCTATTATGTAAGAGGTAGACATGAAGGTGAAACTGTTGAATTCTTAGCTAGTAAAACTCAATATATTGATGTTGCTCCAAAACAAATTGTTGCGGTATCAACAGCGTGTATTCCATTCTTGGAACACGATGATGCTAACCGTGCATTGATGGGAGCTAACATGCAACGTCAAGCAATTCCACTATTAAAACCAGAAGCAGCATTTGTTGCTACAGGAATTGAAGCAAAAGCTGCAAAAGATTCTGGTGTTGCTATTGTGGCTGAAAAATCTGGAGATGTTGAATATGTCGATGGATTAAGAATTGTTATCAAAGAAGATAGTGGTGCATTAAAAACTTATGTTTTAAATAAATATGAACGTTCAAACCATTCAACTTGTGTAAATCAAAAACCAATCGTTTCATGTGGTGAACATGTAAATGCTGGTGATGTTATCGCTGATGGTGCATCTATGGATCAAGGTGAAATGGCATTAGGCCGTAATGTTGTTATAGCATTTATGACATGGAATGGTTATAACTACGAAGATGCTGTTATTATGAATGAACGTTTAGTTCAAGATGATGTTTATACTTCAATTCATATTGAAAGATACGATGTTGAAGTTCGTGATACAAAATTAGGAAAAGAAGAAATTACTGCTGAATTAGACAATGAAAAGAAAGATGCAGTTGTTAACCTTGATGAACATGGTATTATTCGTTTAGGAGCAGAAGTAAAAGAAGGCGATGTACTTGTTGGTAAAGTTACTCCAAAAGGACAAACTGATCCAACTCCTGAAGAAAGATTAAGTCGTGCTTTGTTTGCGGACAATTCTAAAGATGTTAGAAATACTTCATTACGTGTTCCTCATGGTGGTGGTGGTATCGTTCATAGAATTGAATATTTCAATAGAAAGAATGGCGATGACTTAGGCCCAGGAGTAAATGAAGCAGTAAGAGTATTTATCGTTCAAAAACGTAAAATATCTGAAGGAGATAAAATGTCTGGTAGACATGGTAATAAAGGTGTTATTTCAAGAATATTACCTCCAGAAGATATGCCATATATGGAAGATGGAACACCTGTAGATATTATGTTAAACCCACAAGGTATTCCTAGCCGTTTAAATATCGGACAAGTTTTGGAAGTTCACTTAGGAATGGCTGCCAAAAAGTTAGGAATTCATGTAGCAACACCTGTTTTTGATGGTGTAACAAGTGAAGATTTAGCCGCTATCTTAAAAGAAGCTGGAATGGATCCTGATGGAAAAACTGTTTTAAGAGATGGCCGTACAGGTAAAGTCTTTGACAATAGAATTAACGTTGGAGTTATGTATATGATTAAATTAGCTCACATGGTTGATGATAAATTACATGCTCGTAGTGAAGGCCCTTATACATTAGTTACTCAACAACCTATGGGTGGTAAGGCACAAAACGGAGGTCAAAGATTTGGTGAAATGGAAGTATGGGCACTAGAAGCATATGGTGCAAGTCATATGTTAAGAGAAATGTTAACAATTAAATCAGACGATATTATCGGAAGAAATAAAGTTTACAAAGCAATTGTTGATGGAGAACCAATTCCTGAACCTGGAATTCCAGAGTCATTTAGAGTTCTTGTAAAAGAATTACAAGGATTAGGATTAAGTGTTAAATTAATCGATAGTGAAACTAAAGAAGATGTTTCTAATAAGAGTCTAATTGAAGAAATCGATTTGGCTTCTAATAGAAAATATGGATTATAAAATATTTTTATGAGGTGATTTCATTGAAAAAATATGATTATATGCAAATAGGCATAGCTTCTCCCGAGGAAATAAGAAGCTGGAGTCATGGTGAAGTTAAAAAACATGAAACAATAAATTATCGTACTTTTAAACCAGAAAGAGATGGATTGTTTTGTGAAGTAATTTTTGGACCAACTAAAGACTATCAATGTGCCTGTGGAAAACCTAGAAGAACAACAGAAAAAGGAAATGTCTGTGAAAAATGTGGAATTGAATTAACACAAGCAAAAGTCCGTCGTGAGAGAATGGGACATATTGAACTTGAAGCTCCTGTTGTTCATACATGGTTTTTGAAAAATAGCCCAAGTAAAATTTCATTATTACTTGATATGAAAACAAAATACGTTGAAGATATAGTTTATTTAACTTCATATATTGTTGTTGATCCAGGTAATGTTGAAGGGCTAACAAAAAATCAAATATTAACAGAACAAGAATATAGCAGTTTGCAACGTAAAATAGGTTTTAATAAGTTTAAAGCATTAACTGGTGCAGAAGCAATTAAAAAATTATTGCAAGATTTAGATTTAAAAACTATTGCTACTGATTTAAGAGAAGAATTAGATACTGCTCCAAAACAAAGAAAAGATAAAATTATCAAAAGACTTGAAGTTGTTGAAGCATTATTAAATTCTGACAATAAACCAGAGTGGATGGTAATGGAAGTAATCCCAGTTATTCCACCTGATTTAAGACCTATGGTACCACTAGATGGTGGACGTTTCGCTACAACTGACTTGAACGATTTATATCGTAGAATTTTAAATCGTAATAATCGTTTACGTAAATTTAAAGAACAAAGATCTCCAGCTTTAATAACTAAGAATGAAAAGCGTATGTTACAAGAAGCTGTGGATGCTTTAATTGATAATGGTAAACGTAATAAGAAAATTGCTGTTGAAAAGAATAGACCACTTAAATCTTTATCAGATTTATTAAGAGGTAAACAAGGGCGTTTCCGTCAAAACCTATTAGGTAAACGTGTTGACTATTCAGGCCGTAGTGTTATCGCTGTAGGACCAGATTTACAAATGTATCAATGCGGTATCCCACGTGAAATGGCATTAATATTATTTAAACCATTTATTATTAATGCATTACTTAAAAAATATTCTGAAGATGGAAACATTGCGAATAGTAAAATTGGTATTAAGAAAGCAAAAGAAATGATTGAAGAAGGTCATCCAGATGCTCTAGAAATGGTTGAAAAAATCATTGTTGAACATCCTGTATTACTTAATCGTGCTCCTACACTTCATAGATTAGGTATTCAAGCGTTTGAACCTAAATTAGTTGAAGGAAAGGCAATACGTCTTCACCCATTAGTTTGTCCACCATTTAATGCTGACTTCGATGGTGACCAAATGGCTGTCCATGTACCACTATCAGAAGAAGCACAAACTGAAGCTCGTTTATTGATGCTAGCTTCTAAAAATATCTTAGCGCCTAAAGATGGAAAGCCAATAGTTACTCCATCACAAGACATGGTATTAGGAAATTATTATTTAACTATTGAAGATGAAAATGATAAATCTAATGGTCGTGTGTTTAAAGATATTCACGAAGTTGAGCTAGCTTATGAAAATGATCAAATCACTTTACATACTAGAATTGTAATACCTTGTAAATCTTTACCAGCTCCAATGTATAACATTACTGATGAAGATCCTGAAAGAAGAGAAAAATTCATTAAATTAAATGATGAATGTCAAGATAAATATATTATTACTTCATATGGTAAAATTATATTTAACTCAATATTCCCTGAAGGAGTTCCTTATGTAAATGAAGCTGATGCAAAAAATATAACTGATGGTGTTGATCCAAGATTCTTTATTAAGAGAGGATCAGACATTAAAAAAGAAGTTGCATCATGGGTTAGCGAAGGTGATGAAAATCATTATAAAAAGGAAGGAAAGACATACGATAAGAATAAAGTAATTCCTCATCCATTTAAAAAGAAGTTCCTTGGAGTTGTTGTTGCAGAAGTATTTAAGAGATTCAAACTTGCTGAAACTTCAAAGACACTAGATAAGATGAAAGACTTAGGATTTAAGTATTCAACTGTTTCTGGTATTACTGTATCTGCTTATGATATTAATGTTGTACAAGGAAAAGAAGTTAAATTAGCTGAAGCTGAAAAGAAAGTTGAAAGATATGAAAGAGCATATAAATACGGACTTTTAACTGAAGAAGAACGTAGAAGAAATGTTATTGATGTATGGAATAAAACAAAAGCTTCATTAGAAGATTTAATTAAAGAAGACGTATTAGAACATTATATTGATAACCATATTTATTTGATGAGTGACTCTGGAGCCCGTGGTAACATTGGTAACTTTGTTCAATTATCAGGTATGCGTGGATTAATGGCTAAACCTAATGGTGAAAGTATGGATATCCCTATTAAAGCATCATTCCGTGAAGGATTATCAATGAGTGACTTCTTTATTTCT